>OBXA01000025.1_pt1 | contig 131278 bp, 114 predicted proteins | sample 1538121 | NCBI WGS metagenome assembly OBXA01 (sample SAMEA2580133, study PRJEB22360) | human gut metagenome | biome: human gut; feature: human-associated habitat; material: faeces | place: Denmark | collected 2008/2010 | reverse complement strand
AAAACTCTAATTGTTCTCGTACCTTAAAGATATACGCATCCCCTTCTTCACACTCGCGGCGCAATTGTTCCCATTTAGCCCCTTGTTGGATAAGATCTTCAATATCTTGACCATACGTACCAAACGGACTATCAGGACTAAAGTTGGCTGGCATCAAAGACGCTTCTTTTTCCTGCCACAACTGCATATTGTCTCGAGCTCGTTTAATTTCCTCATCGATACGAAGGAACTCATCACGACTCAAAGCAAGCTCGCTATTATACTGCTGCATGTGCATCCGCGCTTCTTCGCTACGACGATACGTATCCCACGCGCGCAATACCACATCTATACCATCGCGGTATTCCTTCCACTCTTGCAACTGCCCTTGCAATTCTGCCTCAGTCTGCTCAGTACTGTGAAAGACCTTTTGCAATTCTACATATTGCGCTTCATGCTCGGCTAAATGACTTAACTTTTGACGATTTTCCTTAAGCTCATCCATCAACACATTGATGCGACGTTTACCATTGGAGGATGCTACTAATAAATCAGTAGCGCCTTTTTCCACATCTTTTACGACCGAGCCTAAATGCTCGCCCCCTTCAGCACCAAAGAAGCGAGACCGAACCTCTACCTCTTGCAGAACATCGAGGCCTTGTAAATCATCAAGAGTTAATGCAAAAATGCGGTTATATGTCTTTTTGTCAATACCATGCCACCAATGTTGAGCAGGCTCCTCATGAATGGCCGAATTTCCAGGACTGTAAAAGTCTAGTTGTTTACCCTTACGACCAATGTAGTAGCTTTCACCATTACGATTTACATCGAGGGCACCCGTCATAGGCCCATAAGCCTTATGCGTACCACCGAATAAAAGGGTGCGCATCCCTTCAAGCAAAGAGGTTTTGCCACTTTCATTAGGACCATACATGAGCTGAACCCCATGATCACCGGTAGTGAAAGACCAGTCGTGATACGGGCCAAATTCATCAAATCGTATGCGTTTAATGTTCATCGTTAGCCCCTATCAATACAGTAACACCTTCAATTTCACAGCGCTTCAAGGCGCGAAGCAATAATTCATCACTCAACAAATCGGCATATACACCTAAGCGTTTAAATTCAGGACGTTCTGCCAAAATTTGACGTGCCGTCTGTACCGCATTGCCGTCAACCATATCATCATAGGCACGCAAATAATCACCTACCACATCAGATAACAATCTACGCTCCGCTAAATTAATACTAGGACGCGTATTACACATCACGCGGTACGGCATAACGAATATAGACTTGCTTTTCTCTTCACTTTGAGACTCTTGCAACCATAGCTTACGCACACCTTCTTGTGTACATAAACGATGCAATGGTCCTGTGCCTACGAGAACAATAGAAAGCAAAATGTTTTTCTTATACTGTTTACGCAAGTTTTCTTTTTTATGGCGTAAAATTTCTAAGAATTCTGCTTCAGTTTTCATGCCTGCAATATCAATTTTGATTTCTTCAAAACGGATAGCACTGGTCTCAATAAATCGAGGTTCGCAATGACCATTATGGGATACAGAGACGAGATAGCCCCCCTTAGGGCCTATTTCCTTGCGGTGTAAACCTTGAGGATTACCGGAATAAATAACAAGAGGTTCCTCGCTAAGAACTTGAGATTTGTGAATATGTCCTAACGCCCAATAATCCATAGCCGCCTCTGCTAGATCAGTTAAACTGCACGGGCCGGTTACATTATGGTTTTCAGAGCCTGCACTAGAACCGACTGTGCCGTGCATAACAGCCAAAGAAAACTCATCTCGTTCAAAGGCGCGATATTGGCGTGCATAATTGTCGCTTTCATTACCATGGCCACAGCTAATGCCGTAAACGCCACCGATTTCTATATTGTTAACAATCAGTGGAAAACGTTGCACTTGTTCACTAGAGAATACATGCACATTGTCTGGCATTTGTAGTTGTGCTTTCCAGCTTTCAGCAGGGTCATGATTACCTTGCACCATATATACTGCAATGCGATGTTCCGCCAAACGATACATAGCACGCACAAAACGAACCTGTGCCTCTAGATTATGGTCTTCGCTATTATAAATATCACCAGCTATGACAACAGCATGAACATGCTCATCAATAGCAGTGTCAATAATTGTATCAAAGGCTACATAGGTAGCTTCGCTCACGGCACGATCAACGGCTCGGCTAATACCTGTAGCATATTGAAAGGGTGCCCCTAAATGCAGGTCACCACAGTGTATAAATCGAAATGGCTGCATCTATATCCACTCCTTGTATTAGTACTTTTATTATAGTTATATATAGTAATTACAATATTCTATTATACTACAAAACCCTAAAGATTACTTAAAAATAACTATCATTTAAAACCTTAACATAGATTTAACACCTTAACATAGACAGTAAAATATAGCCTCTAAAATTGGTTTTAAGTCATATGATTTCCCTATATTAACATCCCTCTAAAAACTACATAAATATTTTTGTTAACTCAAAAATACATTAAGTTGACAATTTATACACGAACGTTTACAATCAAATTGTCAATATAATATGTTTTTATTAAGTTAACAATTAGGAGGCTATTATGGCTTTGCCTACAGATCAACAACCATCCCAGGTGGGAACATACGAAAAAATTCTTACCATAGCTAATCGTATTATGCATGGTGGTGAAATTACTAAAGAAGAAGCACTCGAGTTAATTCATACATCTGATGATGATACGATGATTCTACTTGCTATGGCCGATAAAATTCGCCAGCATTTCAATGACAACTCCGTAGATGTATGCGCCATTGTAAATGCACGATCTGGTAAATGTCCGGAAAACTGTAAATTCTGTGCCCAATCGGCCCATCACGAAACAGGTGTTCAAGAATATCCATTCATGGATGATGAAAGCATCCTCAATGCGGCTCGCAAAGCTAAAGAGGCAGGCGCTATTCGTTTCTCCATAGTAACAAGTGGTCGTAATACTAATAACCCAAACGAATTCAATCAAATCATTCGCGTATTAGACCGTATTAAAAACGAAGTAGGTCTCGAAATTTGCTGTTCTCTTGGTTTGTTAACTTATGAACAAGCTCTCAAATTGAAAGAAGTGGGTGTAACTCGATACCACTCCAATATCGAAACAGCACCTAGTCACTTCCCAGATATTTGTACAACCCATTCCTACGAAGATAAAATGTCTACCATCGACAATGCACAAAAAGCAGGTATTCGCGTTTGCTCTGGTGGCATCCTTGGTCTTAACGAAACATTAGAACAACGCGTAGAAATGGCATTCGAGCTTAAACGTTTGCATATTGACTCTGTACCACTCAATATTTTAAACCCTGTTAAAGGTACTCCATTTGAAAGCAATAAAGCGTTACGTCCATTAGATATTTTACGTACCTTTGCTGTATTCCGTTTCATCTTGCCAAACGCATTGATTCGTACAGCTGGCGGTCGTGAAGTAAATCTTCGTGACTTACAAGCTTATGCTTTAAAAGGTGGCCTTAACGGTATCATGGTTGGTGGCTACTTAACAACTGGTGGTCGTTCTCCACAAGACGATCTCCAAATGATTCAAGACTTGGAATTAAGTCGCAACTCTGCCCAAGTTTAAATTTCCGTATATACCATTCTCCTCAAAGAATGTTGTATATAAAAAAATATTCCTAAGATTTATAAATTTTTTACACATATAAAAAGAACCATCTAGTTTGCTGTGCTAGATGGTTCTTTTATTGCCATAATAAATTATAAATAGCTTGACCATTTGTATTACCTTCAATAGGTTCAGGGTTTTCATTGTACTCTACATTTTCATAAGGTGTACCGTCTGCCATGTACGCATCTACCTTTAATGTTTCCATGGTGCGATTATATCTACTTATATACACTTTATATCGCAATTCGTCGCCACCCAGTTCATTGACTCGCAGCCACAAAAGCGCATCATAATCACTTTTTTGAACACTGTCGTTGTCAATAAATAATTGGTTTCCTGACGCATCTGGTCCAACATAATACCAGTCCGTTGCGTTAGCAGTCCCCCCTGTACTGAGTAGCCACAGTAGCGAAAATATCATTAAAATCTTACTCATATGACTGCTCCTCCATGCTTTAGAGCTGTATACTTTATAAAACTTTAATGAGGATTAAACCTTTATAAAATATACAACTTCTCCTTTATATATAATACCAAAACTATCACTTATTTATCAACAATAATTAAACTTAATTATTATCTTTTTTAGAATTTCAAGAAATTAAAAGAATTTTCTTAAAAAATTTCATTTTTAACTCATTTATTGTTCTTATAATGACAATGTCAAATGATAAATAGAGGTAACAATTCCCTGGTTACCATACGTGTATTTATCTCCCGACAAGTATTACTAACCCCAAACCTACTACTTGTTTAAATACATGGTTCATTTGATATTAATACTAACACTCCCCTTACATGAAAAAAGGACTCCAGTTGGAGTCCTTTTTTCGTTGTATAAAACTTTAATGAATCTCAAAATATAAGCGTGTATAAATTCTATCTACTTTGTAATCCACGATAAACTAGTTCAAAAATAATTTTCTGAGCTTCTAACCACTCATCGCTCTGAGACCACTTATATCGTTTATTAACAGCATATAGACCGTGTACTAAAAATACAAAAACAGATACCCCCACATCAAACGAAACACCAAGAGATTCTGCCATAACGAGCCCTTGTCGATCTTTTTCACGTCCTATAATGCGTTGTAATACATATTCTGAAATTTGTTCATCTAAAAATAAAGGTAAATACTTTTTATGTCGTATAATACGCTGACATAAAGGCAATCTATCAAAAATAGAATCGTATGCTTCTCTCAACGAAACAGAATTAGAAGCAGCTGATAAGGTGTTAGCTATAGTTTGTAAATTGTTGTTATCTACCATTCCTGGCTTTGAATAAGCGATTGCATCATCCACTAAATCATCAACAATTTCCCTGATATTACTATAGTGTAAATAAAAAGTGGAACGAGTTATACCCGAAGCTTTACACAACGATGTTACTGTTACAGTCTCAAAGGAATTGTTTGCTAACCAACTAAGCAAGCCTTCTTTTAACAACATACGTGTCATTTCTTTTCGAGTTATCATATAACCTCCAACATAGACACTTTTATACAATGTGTCTATTAATAAACATAGTGTTAATTATTGTTGAGACTAGTATAACAAAACAAGGTACACTAGTTCTAGAGATTACAAATGATAATCTATTCAATTAAATCGACAATAATTTAATTAAGGAGATAACTATGACACAATATACTCACATTCGAAATGCTACAGGAAAATTAACAATAAAAAATACAACATTCCTTATTGATCCATTTTTAGCACCAAAAGATACTTATCCTGGCTTTGAAGGAACATTTAACTATCAACAAAGAATGCCTATGGTTGATTTACCTCTATCAATGGACAATCTATTAAGCAATGTAACTGCAGTGGTAGTCACACACACACATCTTGACCATTGGGATGATACGGCAATTAATGCTATTCCAAAATCACTTCCTATTTTTGTACAAAATACAGCGGATAAAGAACTTATTACTTCACAAGGCTTTAATGATGTACGCATCATTTTTGAAAGTCTAAAGTTTAATAGTATCACATTAAGAAAAACAGGTGGCTCCCACGGCACTATAGAAATGTATGCAAATCCAGTTCTCGCACAATTAGCAGGCGATGCGATGGGAGTTATTTTTGAAGCAACAGACGAACCAACTGTGTACCTTGTAGGCGATACAGTTTGGACAAGTGATGTAGAGAAGGCCCTCCTTCGCTTCGACCCTAACGTTATTATTATGAACACTGGATATGCTCAAATTTTAGGCTTTGAAGATAGTATTATTATGGGTACAAAAGATATTGGCCGCATGGTGGTACGCAAACCAGAGGCTAAAATCATTGCGGTTCACATGGATACAGTTAATCACACAGCAACAAGTCGTGAGGATGTGCGCAAATTTATCAAAGGCAACAACATTGAAAGCCATGTAGCAGTGCCTGAAGATGGTGAAACCATCACACTTTAATAGGTCTAAAACAATTAGTACATCATACTACGGCTAATACAAGACTAGTAAAAAATATATCCACAAACAATAAAAAACACCCTCTTAATTCTAATAGTCATAATAACTATAAGATCTATAGAGGGTGTTTTTATACGTAACTACAAATTATTATCTATCAAAAGATAAACTATTTTACTTCAGCCCAACCTAAAGCAGCGCGTTTAGCATCGATATCAGCTAAGATTTTTTCAGCTACTTTAGCAGGATCAGTATTTACATACATAACAGAACCTAAGATATCCTTAGTGTCTTCTTTAAGCCATTTTGTAACAGCATCAGAGCCTTGTGTAGGTGGCTCAACGCAGTGGTAAGAGTTGATACCCATCAAGCGGAAGCCAAGGGATGCATCAATACCTTTTTCATTGGACCATTCAGGGCTAGACATAGCGAATGGCATTTGTGGCAAGCTAAGACCTAATTCACCAGCGATACCAGCAAAAATACCAGAAGAACGTGCATTATCTACACATTCGCCAACATGCCATACTGGCGGTTGATCATCGCCCAAGAACTCTTGCAATGCAGGGCTACATTTCTTAATAGCATCTGTATTACAGTAACCAAGTTTCATCAATGGGAAGGATGCACAACCGTTTGTTGTGATGATACAGCCATTTTTGATAAGTGTATCAACGATATCTACAGTTGCTTTCTCGTAGATAACGCGAGGGTTGGAACAACCTACTACGTTTACGATGCCACGAACTTTACCAGATTTTAAAGCCTCTGCCAATGGTTTGAAGGAACCATAATGTTTAACAGTGGATTCTGGAGAGAAACCAACTTCAGCAGTGATTTCGTATGGCGGAATGAATACAGGCATACCTTTACGCAATTCATGAGCTTCAAGAGCACGATCCAAGATTTTGCGAGCCAATTCTTTTGTTTCAGACAAGTTAGTATGATGGTGATCGTAACCAATGTGTTCTGCACCTGGTAAACGAGCTGCATCAGATGTAGTGATAACTTTTGTGTTGAAGCAACGTGCTACGTCCATGATAGCAGGGTAAACGTCTTGAACGTCAGCTACCCAGCAATCAAGAGCGCCTGTACCAAGTACAAGTTCCGCACCGATAGCATTACACAATGGAATAACGTTTTCGTAGCGGTACATGCTGGACAAACCAGAGCAGCAGATACCGTAGAATTGAATACCTTTAGCACCGATAGCTTTTGCTTTTTCTAAGTACTCTTCAGAGGCACCAATTGTACAAATTTGGGATACTAATGTAGGCAAATGACCGTGAACAGCGATGTTAACATAACCTTTTTTCAAGGCACCGATGTTAACTTTGGATGTACGACGACCACCTTGACCGAACAATGCATCTGTTGCGATGTCCGCTGCCACTACGCCAGTGAATGTGAAAGCAAGACCACAACGCAAGAATTGTTTCATGTTGCTTTCCCAATCGCCATCTGTACCTACGCATGTACGATGGTATGCATCAAAGGCTTCATTGTACGCAGAAATAGGCAAGATATCAAGATTTTTCCAAACTTCACGGCGTTCAGCTGGAGCTAACGCTGTAATTGTTTTATATTCGCCAGGCAATGCACGGCTCAAATCTTCTAATAGAACATCTGCCAAGTCATTAGCCACTTCTTTTAAGGAACGACCTTCTTCAGGGATGTTGAAAGCTTTACATACAGTACGGATTTTTTCTTCCCCTAAAATTGGAATATCCAATTGGTCATTAGCAGCAGCTTTCAAGGAAATCAAGATTTCACGAGCATGCGCACCATGTTGTGTTAAGCCACCTGCAGCAGCACGTGTCATATTACGAGCTACGATAAGGTCAGCATCAGCACCGCAGACACCACGAGGGCTCTTAGGTGTAATTTTACATGGACCCATGAAGCAGATACGACAACATACGCCAGCAATACCAAAAGTACATTGTGGTTGTTGTTTATCGAAGCGGTCAAATACTGTATCACAACCAATTTGCTCCATGCGAAGAATCATTTCGCGCACAGCTGGATCTGGTGTTTGTTCGATAACATCTTGTTTTGTAGGCCAAGTTTTACGGTATTCCGCAACGGCTTTCATGTAGTCATTTACACCATGTTCATGAGGTACCCCTGGTTCATGAGTGTGTGGCACCCATTTATCCGTTGGCAACGCTTTACCATGACTATGGTCATGGTCATGATGGTGATCATGGTCGTGATCGTGATGGTGACCGCCACAATGGCAGTGGTCATGGTCATGGTGATGATGGTCATGATCATGATGGTGATGATGTTCGCCATGGCTGTGGTCATGGGTGTTTTTGTTTTCCACATCTTTATTCATAATAAACCTCCTAGGGGCCTACGTAGGCCAGCTAACAATAATAAGAAAACATATTCTACTTTTATTTTATTTTTTAAATCCACCATACTTGTGGGTTTTAAATCCTATCTCCTAAATATGTTTTAACCTAATTTAAGTATATTTTTTGACAGGACATTTGTCAATTATTTTTTGAGAAATTTTTGACCCATTTATGCTTATAAATTATTATAATAACTACATTTATCAAATTCGATACTTTCAGTTTCCTTTCATAAACCAAAAGAGGTTAATCCCTATATTTTACGGGAATTAACCTCTTTTAGCTTCTTTTAACTATAGAATACTATTTTTAGATATTGTTTTATATGAATTATTATTCGTAAGTAGTACTAAACACTCTAATATTCCATTTGTATGATTTATAAGAATTTCTGCATAATATTTGCCACTTCAGGCAAATGGAATCGCTTTGCTCTATCTGATCTCGCTACAAGAACTAATTGACGGAAACACAGTTTTGATGCAAGGGGATAAAATTTAACTTTATCATCATCGCCCTTCCTATTTAATGTGCTTGGCAAGAATGTAATACCATAGTCATCCTCCACCAAGGATCTACAAGTATCCAGATTTTCAGAGCCAATAACTGCTTTAGGTACAAAGGATTCAGCCTGACACAAACGGTTAACCAACGTCCGTAACTTAAGACCTTCTCGGAGCAGAATAAACGGAAACGCGCCAAATGGTGCTATGTCATGTATACCATCTGGTGTCATGAGCGAATCAGCAATGGCTATCGCCTTTTTATTTTCTACACTAATGGCCAATAAAATTTGTTCATCTAATACAGGATAACTTTCAAGATCTTGAGAGTAAATAGGCGTTGGAAATAGCCCTACGTCTACTAAACCATCACAAATTTGTTGTTCCAAAAAATGAGACTCACCCTCTACCACATGGAATTCCCAAGACGGTTCAATTTGTTGAAAGCTCTTCAATGTTTTGCCCAACATATGATGACCATAGAATTGAGACAAGCCAATACGCACATGATAAGCCGCATCAGACCCTTGATTAATGATAGACTGCGTTAAAGCCTCTACCTTTCTAACTAAAGGCATCCCCTCTTTAGCAATTTGTAACGCTGCAGCTGTTGGTACAACCTTTGTGCGATCTCGAGCAAATAACGGCACCCCTAATTCAGCCTCAATGCGACGAATACTTTGACTTAATGCAGGCTGAGAAATATATAGTTTTTTAGATGCCTTTGAAAATGATACCATCTCGACGATAGTACTTATATATTTAATATCCTTTATATCCATATAAACACCTTATAACAAAACATTATTATTTTATTATAACTATATATTACTAAATTACAAGATATATTAAATACATCTACTCTAGAAGTATGCAAATTGTACACAAAAAAGCCCTCCCTAGGGAAGGCCTTTTGTGTAAGTATTTAATTCACCTTATCGTATTATAGTATTAATCTCTAGCTATGAAACTAATTGAACTCACTGCAGAATAATTAACGACAATAGATTACATTAGCGTTTTTAATACATCCAATACTTCTTGTGGCAATTCGTTTTTATGACCAATGAGTTTTTCTACATAGTCATAGCGGAACTCGAAAGCTTTGTGTAATTGGTGATGGTATTCACGCACTTGGAATGGTGGTTCAAAACCAGGAACCTCAACATAAGAGAGGTTTTCATATTTATAGAATGGTTTGAAGTCCAATGTACCTTCTACCAAACGTTCCAATAAATCAAGAGTTACCTCTTTAGGAATTTTGTCTTCCAAGAAGAAGCCTGTGTTCATAATGTAGCATTGTACACCACATTCAGAGAATAATTTTTTGTAGCTTTCATAGTCACGAACCAATGGATATGTACGGAATGGATTTGCATATGGTTCGATAACAAGTGCATTTGGATCAACGTGAGCATCGAGTTTTTCAGCAGTAGAGCGACGTGTAGCTAGTGTTGCACCCATTGTAGATGCCAAAACAGGGTCATCAATTTTAAGGATTGGTGGTAATGTTTTATCCTTCATAAGCCATACAATAGCATTAACTGGTTGATCTACGTAGTTTACACGATTATCTGTCCAGAATTGAGATTTAATAGCGCGACCATTGTTATTACGCACATCTTCAGCCAACACAACCTTACGGCCATCCTCATCCATAGTTACGCCTACGTTTTGTAGTGTTAACAAGAATTCATTAGCCGGATGTTCCACAGGGTAATCTTGCATTTTGTCGAAATATGTAGGTTCAAGAGCAATAGAACTCAAGTCATTAGTATTGATGATATATGCATCGTCATGCAAGATAGAAATATCATAACGACCATCATGTTTTTCATGAGTTAATGTGGATTTACCAGAACCGGACAAGCCGAATACACCGATAGTGTAGCTTTTACCATTCTCAAGATTGTAACGTTTCATACCGCCGTGGCATGCTACATAGTCGAAACGATTCGCCAAGGACCACGCCAATGTAAGGGTACCTTTTTTATGCTCACCAAAGTAGCGCATACCAAGAATCATAGCGCAGTTATGAGCTGGGTCAAAAATAGCAAGCCCACCTGGATGACCTGGTACCACATAATCAGGATCAGAATAGATATAGATATCGCCTTCTGGAATTTCTACACTGTCATTGTAGAACTCTTTTACAGCTGCATCAAAGAACTTGAAGTTCATAATCCAAGAATACAAGATAGATGCGTGATCTTTTGGAATCATCAAATGCGCACGAGCTGTGAACTTTTTATCAAGGCCTACAATAGTTTCAGCAGAAATCCATTCTTTACCACGGCTATCATAAACAGCATCACGCGCAATATTAGCGAGTTCTACTTCATCAATGCCTTCATCGCCAATGATGCGACGAGCTTTTGCATAGCGGCCTGTAGTTTTACCGTCGTTTGTAACAAGTACCTTCGCATCTGCAGGCAAACCTTGTTCGCATGGTTTATGTACAGGCATATCGAGGACGATAACGCCAGGTTCTTCAGTGGCGAATTGGTACGCTTGTGCCACAGATGTAATAGGCGTTACATTGTTTCCATAAAATGCAGTTTCAATAGTACTGCGCATCTTAGAAAATAATGGGTTTGTTTTAATTTCACTTTGCTTCCAAACGCGTCTTGTCGACATAGTATCCAGATCCTCACCTTTAATATATACGTAATTTCTCTTGTAAAAGTAAATTAAGATAAGAAAATACTGCCTCGGCAAATACTTTCATTATGTTTTATTGTACCCTTTTCAGACAAATTTGTATACACAAAATAGATGAATTATAGGAAATTATTGTATGTTTATTTTGAATTAGTGCAACATATTTATTTTTTAGCTTTATTAATAAAGCCATCTATTTTACCAATCAAATCATCTACATCAAAATCACCGCGCTCTGCAATCATCTTGATGGTAGCCACCTTAGCCATAACCTTTACCATCGGTGTTTTCAACTTCTCAAATTTAGGATTCAAAGAAATCAAATAATCTACCACTTCAGGACTTTGCTTAATCAAGTTAGATAGAGTAGTCTTCGCATCGATATGGAATCTTCCATCTGCATCGGTAGTAAGTGGTTCTTCATCGACCTCTTCTGCCGCCTCTTGAGCTAAGGATTTATCATTACCATTATTATCTGTATTTCCTACAAAATCCGTCTTATCCCATGTCAACAATGTACGAGATCCTTCAAGCTCACGTATATGAGTGCAATCTTGCATCATTTCTAAGACACCGCGGAATTTACCATGTTCATCACGTACTGCTGTATAGATTACATAGATAAACAATCCTGGTTTATTAATCCAAAATTCAGCTTGGCTTTGCTCACCAGAACGGAACTTCTCAACGATTTCTTCTACTACGTGAACAGATTTTGCGGGATGACAATTCTTCACCTCACGGCCAATAACATTAGCACTGCGAGGGAAAATACGATGTGGCGTATCGCTATAGAACTTAACGAGTTCGTTCTCATCTACATAGGATAAATCAACAGGTAGATGACGGAACAGTAGATTGATTTGTTCTAATGTTAATTTGCCAGTAGCTACATCGAGGACAGCATCCTTACCAACTTGTGCTCCACCTACAGGACCAACATATTTAGACAATAGGCCTGCTAAATCGTTTAAGAATTCGTTAGATACTGCACCATTTTGACCGGAGTTATTGTCATTTAGTTGTGCTGCAGAATCATTGATGCCTGGCACTACATACAAACCTGGTGTATTGATGATAGCATAACCAATTTCATGATCATTTTTGCTCATGCGCACAAATTCTTCATCGCTTAGTAATTTAAAGGATGTTGGTAATAAAACCTCTAACTCTTTAGAGTTTAAATCACGAAGTTTTGCCAATGTATCTGGTACAGATGTTAGAAACTCTTCATATTTATCTTCACGGAGTAATGCATAAGACGCAGAGATAGCATCACGCACACCATCGTCAAAGGTCCACATAATACGGGTAGGACGATCAAATCCATGATCTTCAAGCATTGGATATAATTGATTTTGTTTACGAGATAGATGAATACGCCATTGTGCTAAGGAATCGAATACCCCTAGCCAAGGATTTTTAATAAACCTATCTTGCTTTAACAATTCATCCGCTTCAAGAGCTACCTTTTCAACAGCATTAATTTCTTCTAAGTACACCCACAATGGATGATTTTCAGGGTACTCATTTTCGGCACGCACCAACACACCGTCAAATAAGTTCAATAGATCATCCATCTTATCTAGGATTTCTTCATCCTTATATACACCTTTCAAACTTTGCTCTGCATAGGCAAACTCATCAGGCGTGCAAGTACCTAACTTCTCTTTTAGAATACGGTTACCCTCTTCTAAGGATAATTTGCCGTCTAAATAATCCTCTTTAATAGATACAATAATTCTGTACCGTTCGTTATTAATGTCTAGCTTTTGCTTTAATGGATACATATGCTTATACCTCCACGGGTTAAAGACTATTAGTATTTACAATATATTACTACTATATTAAATATACTTTTATTATATCTATTTTGAAAGTAATTTTCAGTTGCTATAGATACACATTTAAATATATTTGAGAAAAAGGCACCCATACAATGTATGAGTGCCTTCTATTAATTTCTAAAATCTATATATTCAGTTTTAGAAGATGCCACAGGGTTACCATTAGAATCTGTAGCCGGATTAAATCGCCATGTGGAGATTTTATCAACAAGAGCCTCATCAAGAGCACTAACTCCACTAGATTTTACGACCTCTATATCCCCTACAGAGCCATCTTCATTAATTGTAAAACGCACATCTGCACTATGAATGGAATCGCCATAACCAGCAATATTAATTTGATCTATAGATGGTGTAGATATTGCTACAGGCAATTGAAATGGAGCCGCCAACACAGAGGCTACCATACTAGTTGCAAACAATGCGCTTAATACAGTACAACGCAACACTTTATTCATCACATTCTCCTTATTTAGCTGTTACAGCTTGTTTAGGTAGAGTAATTGTCATCCCAATAATAGATTCATGAGCCTTTTGGTCTACGCCGATAGCAGGTGTAAATTTCCATTGTAGAATGGCTTTTTTCACAGCTTCATCAACTGGTGCATACCCAGAGGAACGTTCTACGAATACGTTTTTTACATTCCCTTTTTTATCAATCAAGAATCGTACACGCATATTAGGCGCTACTGTAGCTGTTTGAGGAACCTCAGGCAACTCAGGTTTTACAATTTCCACTTCGCGCGGAGATTCTAAGAACTTAGCCGCATCAGCTGTATAGTTACCTAATACGCCAAAGGATGCAACAAGTAAAGCCGCCGCAGTGAATCGGAATAATTTATTCATAATATGCCTCCTTATTTATTGTAAGTCTATGAATAATATCATACTAAATAAAGATGAATATTTAAAGAATATTTTCTTATTGATAAATTTTCTCATTCATGGTATATTGATTTCAAGATAACTGTTCGGACTTACATATCAGGTAGATATGACAAAAAATTACACAAAGGAGGTTCATCATGAGACGTAGAAAGCGTATTCAAATGAAGGTCATGATGGTACTTGGTATCATTGCCCTCGTTGGGCCAAACCATCTACAAGCTCTCATCCACTAATGGATCGTGACCTTAGCAGAAGAACGTATAACTGCCAATAGCCGCTACGTTAGTAGCGGCTATTTTTCCGTTTAAAATCAGTGTAAATTACATCATTTTTTTATTAACAAGATAGCTAAAGTTCTTAAATTCACTAACTATAAAAAGGAGGTTTATTATGAAATTCAATCGAATCGTATTAGTCGTCGTATCATTAGCACTTATGTTATTAGCTCTTGCAGGTTGTGGTAAGGATGCAGCTCAAGATAGTCAGAAGAAATTAAACGTAGTTGCCACAACGACAATGTTAACGGATTTAGTAAAAGAAATCGGCGGTGATCATGTGTCTGTACAAGGGCTCATGGGTCCTGGCGTAGACCCGCACCTCTACCAAGCGAGCGCTGGCGATGTAACAGCTATGTCTAAAGCAGATGTTGTGGTGTACAACGGCATTCACTTAGAAGGTAAAATGGGTTCCATTTTCGACAATTTAACAAAACAAAATAAAGCTACCATCCGCGTATCCGACGCTATTGATCCAGCTACTCTACTCGACTTTGACGAGGAAGATGGCGTGAAAACTAAAGACCCTCATATTTGGTTCGATGTAGCAAATTGGAAACTTGCGGCAAAAGCAGTTTACGAAGGTCTTGCTAAAGCAGATCCAGCTCACAAAGAGGATTTTAAAAAACGCTATGATTCGTACCTCACTAAATTAGATGAAACAGATGCATACATCAAAGCTCAAGCAGAATCTATTCCAAAAGAATCTCGAGTCCTCGTAACGGCACACGATGCATTCCAATACTTTGCTCGTGCTTATGGCTTTGAAGTAAAAGGTTTACAAGGCGTTAGTACTGCTACAGAAGCAGGCACACAAGATGTAAATGAACTTGTGCAATTCATCGTAGATCACAAGATTAAAGCGATCTTCGTAGAATCTTCTGTACCGCACAAAACAATTGAAGCCGTTCAAGAAGCAGCTAAGGCTAAAGGCTGGAACGTTGCCATCGGTGGCGAATTATATTCCGACTCCCTCGGTTCTGAAGGCACTGAAGGTGGCACATATATTGGCATGGTGAAAGCTAATATCGATACCATCGTTAAAGCACTTAAATAACAAATAACGTTTCAAAACAAGGACGACATACAGTGTACGTCCTATGTAAGTACAAGTACTACTAACAATACAGCGATAGTAGCACTATTGATAAAAGGAGGTCTCTATGGAATGGGCCGTTGAAGTTGAAGATATGACCGTAGCCTATACGACAAAGCCCGTATTATGGGACGTAGATATGAAGGTGCCCATCGGTTCCTTAGCGGCTATCGTCGGCCCTAATGGAGCCGGTAAATCTACATTATTAAAGGCCATGTTAGGCCTATTAACAGTTATCTCAGGTAGTGTTAAGTTTTATATCGACCACCACCTTGCAATGGACAAAAAGGATTACAAGAAAATCGCCTATGTCCCTCAAAGCGGTAGCGTAGACTGGGACTTTCCTACTACCGTATTAGACGTTGTACTTATGGGCCGCTATGGTCATCTAGGATGGTTCAAACGACCAAGTAAAAAGGATAAGGAACTAGCCCTCTCCATGATTGAAAAAATGGGCATGAGCGACTATGTAAACAGGCAAATTCGTCAACTTTCAGGGGGCCAACAACAGCGTGTATTCCTCGCGAGAGCCCTCGTACAAGAGGCAGATATTTACCTCATGGACGAGCCTTTCAAGGGCGTCGATAAAACGACGGAGCACGCCATCATCTCTCTTTTACAAGAAATGAAAGCGCGCGGCAAAACGGTAATCGTCGTACACCACGATTTAAATACGGTACCTCAATATTTCGACTGGGTAACGATGGTCAACAAGCAAACTATTGCCTATGGACCTGTGGCAGATACCTTTACAGACGAAGCCATCGAGCGTACCTACGGCAAGGGGAGGATTGTATGACCATACTCCAATCCTATACGACACAGATGGTATTGCTCGGTACAGCTCTCTTGGGCCTTGCCAGTGGTATTGCAGGCACCTTCGCTGTACTGCGCAAGGAAAGCCTCATCGGTGACGGCCTCTCTCACGCGGCACTGCCTGGTGTAGTCATCGCATTCTTGCTGACCGGTATAAAAGACATTGAGGTACTCATTATAGGTGCCGCCCTATCCTCTATCACTGCAGCATGGCTCATTACCATCACCGTAGAAAATAGTAAAATCAAATTTGATGGGGCTTTGGCTACTATACTATCTGCTTTCTTTGGTCTTGGTATGGTTCTACTTACCTACCTTCAAAGTCTAAACAATGCAGGTCAGGCGGGGCTTTCAAAATTTATATTTGGACAGGCCGCCACCATATTAGCCCGCGATGTGTACATTACATCGGCGGCAGCGCTCATCATTATCGTTTTAACAGCCTTATTTTGGAAAGAGCTAAAGCTCATTTCCTTTGACGTAGAATACGCTAAAACATTGCAAATTCCCGTCACCTTTACACTCATTTTATATCGTTCACTATTGATCATGACCATCATCATCGGCATTCAATCAGTAGGTGCGATCTTAATCAGTTCCCTACTCATTGCACCGGCCGTAGGGGCCCGTCAATGGACGAACAAGCTAGGTACCATGTGTATACTAGCAGGATGTTTCGGCATGGTATCTGCTATCGGTGGTACCATTTGGAGTACAACAGTACAAAAACTGCCTACAGGTCCTGCGATCATCGTCATTCTGTCGGTTATCGTACTGTTGAGCCTCATATTTGCACCTAATAGAGGCATCTTGTGGCAATATCGTAAAAACAAACAATCAAAACGAGCTTTACTATCAGAAACTGCAAAGATAAGTCCTGCCGATTTGCAACAAAAGATATATAGAGCAGAGAGTGGACAGCCTCGCATAGGAGGTGCCCCATGACAGTACATACAGAGATTTTACTCATCGCCATCGCAGTATCCATCGCGTGTGCTATCCCTGGTGTATTCCTCGTGCTGCGCCGTATGTCCATGATGGCCGACGCCATTACGCACACCGTATTCCTCGGCATCGTGCTCGCTTTCTTTGTAACGGAAGACTTAAACTCTCCCTTGCTTTTAGTAGGGGCAACCGTAGTCGGCGTAGGAACGGTGTGGCTTACAGAGATGATTCATAATACGGGCCTCGTCAACGAAGACGCGTCCATTGGTATTATCTTTCCCCTTCTATTCTCCATTGCCATCATTCTCGTCAGTCTCTATAGCGGCAACGCACACCTTGACGTAGATACCGCACTTCTAGGGGAAATCGCGTTCGCCCCATTCGACAGATGGATTGTAAACGGCACCGACCTAGGTCCTGTATCACTATGGATTTCTCTAGGCGTGGCACTTATCAATCTCGTATTAGTCGTGCTCTTCTACAAGGAATTACAGCTATCCACCTTTGATCCACTATTAGCAGGGCTCTTCGGCTTCATGCCCGCCCTTATCCACTACGTGCTGATGACCATGGTATCCCTCACTGTGGTGGCTTCATTCCAAGCAGTTGGTGCTATCCTCGTTATCGGCCTCATGATCGGACCTGCGGTTATCGCTTATTTATGGACGGACTCTGTGAAAGCCATGCTCACTAGCAGTATCATCATCGGCATTATCTGTGCCGTTATCGGTACGGAAGTCGCTTTCACCCTAGACGTATCCATTGCAGGCGCTATCGCAACAACGATCGGTCTCGCATTATTAATTGCCGTTATTTGCACACCAAAGACAGGCTATATTGCAGCCTATCTTCGCCAATGCCACTTGCGTCGTCACTATCGAGAAACAATGATGCTCTGCCACATCTACACCCATATGAATACACCTGTAGCGGCCATCGAAAATGGTATCGGCACCATTCACGAACACTTGAACTGGAAGCCAGACTATACACACCAAGCCGCATCACACCTTAAGAAACAAGGCTTGTTGTATGTAACAAATGGGTACTATATGCTGACCGATAAAGGCGTGGCGCAAGTTAAAGAAATTATTTAATTAACTATATGGATTTTGATATACACTAAGATAGACAGATCCGTATAGTCTAATTAACCATATGGATTTGGACATACACAAAGATAGGTAAATCCGCATAGTAAAATTAATTTAATTATAGAAACTTAATATGTTTCCCAACAAAAAAGAAGCTGAAATCAATGCACTGCAAAGATTTCAGCTTCTTTATTTGTTCAACTGATGCGTTAATCAGTTAATCGCTTCTAATGGAATGACGTGAGGCATGCCTTTGTCATCCATATAGATTTTAGTTCTAACACGGTATACATCTTCCATCATGGCTTCTGTAAAGATGTCTTGCGGTGCCCCCTGAGCGTATACTCTACCCTCTTTGAGCACGATGATTTCATCTGCGAACATAGCCGCTAGATCAAGATGATGTAATGTTACAAGGGTTGTAAAATCATTTTCTTGAGTCAGATTTTTTAGCAATGTTAACAAGTCAAATTGCTTGTGCAAATCTAGCGCACTCGTCGGTTCATCAAGAATTAAGATTTTAGGTTCTTTTACAAGGGCCTGCGCCATGAACACAAGTTGGCGTTGACCACCGCTGAGCTCCATAATGCTGCGCGATGCAAAGCGTTGCAAGTTCAACCGTTCCAACACCTCTTGTGTAGCTGCAATGTCTTCATCACTTACGCGGAAGGACATGGATCCCATGCGCCCTAGCATAACGACTTCAAAAACAGTCAAATTGACTCTACAGTCATTATCTTGAGACAAGTAGCTCACTGTACTACTGAAATCCTTTGTAGAATATTCAGCTACAGATTTACCATTGATGGTAATGTCGCCCTTGCCTTTCAAGATACCCATAATTGTTTTTAACAGTGTAGATTTACCAGCACCATTAGTACCGATGAGAGCCGTCAATTTACCAGTTTTAGCGGCAAAATCAACGCCCTTCAAGATTTGTCCGTCTTCCGCAGAGGAATAGCCAAAGGTTAAATTATGAACTTCAATCATTTGAAATAGCTCCTTTTCCTAGTTAATACCAACGAGAAGAAGAAAGGTACGCCGATGATTGCTGTCACAATACCGATTGGGAACATCGCCCCAGGAACGAGCATTTTACTCGCAATAGATGCGAGAGACAAAATCGCCATGCCACACACTGCAGATAGAGGTAAGAAATACCGTTGATCCTCACCTACGAGCATACGTGCAATATGTGGACCTACAATACCGATAAAACCAATAGTTCCAACGAAGGAAACGGCTACGGCAGTGATAAGGGAAATGAAAGCAAATACTTTTACGCGCAAGCTTTCAACATCAACACCTAGACCAGAGGCCTTTTCATCGCCTAATTTTAAAGCCGTTAAACGCCAAGACTCACGCATCATGAGTGGAAGCATGATAACTAGCACGAGGAGAACGATGGAGATATTAATCCAGTTTGCCTTTGCTAAGCTACCCATTGTCCAGAATACGATGTTTTGAAGGGCCTCAGGAGATGCCATATATTGCATCAAAGATTGAAGTGCTTGGAACAAGAACATCATGCCAATACCAGCGAGAATCATCGTTTCAGAAGAGAAATTCTTAATCTTATTGATGGAATAGATAAAGAAGCTCGTCAAACTAGCAAATACGAAGGCGCCGAATGGAACCATAAAGACACCTAAAAACTCTAATGCACTAGCGCCTACAACTACCATGAGAGAAGCACCGAAGCCAGCCCCTGCCGATATACCAAGTGTATACGGGCTAGATAACGGGTTATCGAGGATAGTTTGCATACCAGCACCAGCAATGCCCAAGGAGGCGCCTACCAGTAATGCCATAATGGCCGTCGGAAGGCGAATTGACCAAATGATGACATACGCGTTTTTGGAAACCTCGGATGGGTCTGTTAATGCTAGCCATACATCACTCAACGTAAGTGATGCAGGACCTACAATAATATCGGTAACAAAACTTACCGCGCAAATGATCAGACCGATAATAATAAACATGAGCTTTTTATAGCTCTGTTTCTTATAATTGTACTGATTGTTAGTTTCTGTCACTACGAAAACTCCTTTTTAGTTCAACTGCATAAACCAAACGCCACCGTAAGAGAATGGAAGGAATTTGTCATAGAATTCCTTAAGTGTACCTTCTGGATCTACGTCCTTGAATTCCTCAGGGTAGAATGTTTTAGCTAAATATTCAAATACTGCAACGTCATATACTTCACGAGGTAAACCATGGTGAGTAGAGTAAACGTTTTTAGATTGAACGGCTTTCAATTCAGGCCAGCCTTGACGTTCTGTGGTGAAAGCTTTCAATAACGCTTGAGATTTTGCTTCATTTGTATCGAAACCTAAACGCATGGACGTCGGTTTCTTAGGCCAGTAGGAACCAATAATGATGATAATATCTGGGTTTCTTTCCAAAATAAATTCTGGGTTAACAGGACCTGCTTTTTGAACTACATCTTTAGTAATAAGGTCGCCACCAACTTGAGTTGCTAATGCGCCCCATGCTACGTTTGCACTATAGGCAAAGCCTAAACTTTCTGGACCTTCGTTACCTGTTTCAATGTAAACAGTTGGTTTTGGTTTATTGATTTTGCTAATGCGGTCCATAACTCTTGTTAAACGGTCAGTATAGAACTTGTTGATTTCTGCTGCACGCTCTTCTTTACCCAATGCTTTACCGATAGCTTCGATAGATTTTTGGTGGTTTTCAAGCTTTTCAGCATGATAATCGATGTAGATAGTAGGGATACCAGCTGCATCAATTTTAGGTTTGTAATCAGCTTCATATTGATCTTTAAAATATAAAGGCATGAAAATAACATCTGGGTTTAAGGAAATTACTTTTTCCACATCAAATGTTTTATCATTTACGTTACCGATGAGAGGAATTTTTTCCAACTCTGGCACTTCAGATTTGTAGCGATCCCACATATCTGTACGCAATTTACTCAAATAAGGGTCAATACCAACAATAGTCTTAGCCACATCCTTGCCTTGCAATGCAGCCATAGTCAAGAAGGCCCCACCGGAAGCACTCAATTGAACTACTACGCGTTCTGCTGGTTTTTTCAAGGTAACCTTTTGACCTGTTACGTCGGTAATTTCAATTTGTTTGCCAGATTGTGCGGCATCCTTTTTCGTATCTGCTGGACCACCACAAGCTGTCATAATCATGCTCACAACTAGCAGGAGCACCGTGGCAAGATAAGCCATAAATTTCTTTTTCTTAAACATAAAAGCACCTCGATTCAAAAACTCTCAAAACATACAATCACATGTTATCAACACAAACAGCCCGTTTCCCCACGAAGAGGAAACGGGCTGTTATCTCAGTTAGACTAACTACCACGCCTAAAAGCTAATAGATAGAATGAACTACCAACTATATACTTATAGTTCGACCATTCATCTATGCAAATCCCCATCCCTGTCACTCGCAGGTCAATTGGCAATTGTTAATTAGGCAGTTCTCCTGGCTCCAGCTTAACGTTACTTTGCGCCTTCCCAAGATATTATCTCAGTGACTAAGAGCATATCGTCCTTTATGCAAAGTCCCTCGCTGTTACAGTGGCGTGACCGCTTTGGCTTGTACCAAATTCTCTATTAAGTCTATAAACACCTAACCCAATCATATGTGATTTTTCTCATCGTAGCATGCGCCATATACAATGTCAATAAACGTATAGGGGTACATCTATCCTTGTAATATCTACACTTTTCAACCCAAAAGGTGCTAAAACTGAACGCGCATCTGATACCATTTGGCACCGCCATGATCAGACTCTGATTCACCTTCATTTACAAAACCAAACTTGTCATAATAAGGTATCTTTCCTTCCTTACAAGTTAGAATAACACCCTTACGGTTTTCTTCTCTAGCGAGCTCTATGAACCCCTCGATTAACTTACCCCCTACACCGCGTTTCCGATACTCAGGCATTGTATTTAAACCAAATATCATCTGCCATGCACCGTTCGGATTGTGCAAAGAAGCATCGGCGAACATCTCATCCGTTAAGATTTCATCATCAGATACAAAACCATCGATAAAACCAATCGGTGTATCGCCGTCAAAGGCAATCAAAAACTGACCTGCATAATGGTCTAATCGTTCCTTAAAGGCCTCACGAGGTGCCGCCTCTGCAGGCGGAAAACATGTAGCCTCTATTTTCGTTACTACATCTAAATCCTCAGTTGTCGCTTTTCGTATTAATATATCCATATCCTTCTCCATCGTATCTACATATCTGTTCTAGTATATACCGTTTACATAACAAAGGCTACACGTAACTCTATGTACGTGTAGCCTTGTATTAACAATTTGACCCGTTACTTGCTATACAGGTTATCCGACCCATCATCTTTTCATATATTTAGGCACATTCCGATACTGCATTGGCAAGGAATCGTCTATCTGCTAATTCCTTATCTAAATTCTGAAAGGCCAAATCACGACCAAGCCACTTCCTATACTCTTGAATTAGCTCTTTTACTTGATTTAAATACGGTTTGCCATCAACAATTTTAATCATATAAACTCCTTATTAGTTTCTATTTATATCCATATGGTTTATGTTGAAAGATATCTCTTACAACTCCTTCACCCACAATATTGCTACCTTCCATAATAAGGAACTCAGTACCTCCTTGCAAAGCAGAATAATCTACAGTTTCATACAGTGGCAGCACATTAGCTCCTATTTCTTTATCAAAGATGACATCTTCACCATCAATAAAGTTTACACCTAACAGCTGATTAGAGCCCTTTATAACAAAATGAGGGCAATATTTTCCATTATTCAAATTCGGCGGAGTCCCCCTCTTCTTGCTGAAGAAAGTAACTATACAGCAAATAGTAAAATCTAAATCGCTCATATTAGGCCTCATTAACTACATATACCATATCACCTGTAAAGCATATGTTCATTATACAGTGTACGGGATTCCCTTCGGTACATAACCAACCCTGCAACACAGCTCGTCCCCAGTTATAAGTCTCCGTAATGACCTCGAACTCACTTCCACTATAATCCTGCTGATACTGAGGTAACTCAATCCTTTTACCTGTGAAAGTATCTAATATTGTACTATTGAAGACGAGAATTTCTAAATCATCAATATCACATTTTTCAAATATAACTTGAGCCTTATGAGTTTGTTCAACACCATTTTCATAAGAAAAAATATAGTCAAATGTAAAGATTAAACTATCGTCTACGTATTCTATTTTCTGTATCCTTGCATCGTGGAGAGAATATTTGGGATACTCGCCAAAAGATTTTGTCGTTTTCATAGGACCTCTATTTTCAAAAAATTATTTAAACCAAAATCTATAACTTAAAATCAGTATACCAATTTCTGTAAAAAATACAAAAGCCTCCCATCAATGATGGGGCTGTAACAAAACAGCCCCTTTTATTAACAATTTGATTAGTTACTTACTATACAGATTATCCGCCCCATCATCTTTTCGTATATTTAGACACATTCCGATACTGCATAGGCAATGAATTCTCTTTTACTTTAAAGCTATGTTTTTCATAGAACGATGCATTAACACTTAAAATATGTAGACTTATAGTATGCCAAAAGTTAAAATATAATAAAAAGATGAAGTCGTATTAATCGAGGTATAAATCATGATTTTATCATACGATTATTTTGTAGAAAAACTTAATAGTAAAATCAAAACTGATGACTCTTTCTACTATGAGCTCTTATGTACGGTTATAAAAAATCCTCATAGATACGTAGGCATTTTTAGACTTACAAATGCTAAAACCAAACTCATTCAAAACGTTACACAGAGCCGAGAAATTAAACTTGGCGATTTTATGGAAGATATTGTAACCGACTATATCCACGCTATGGGATATACTAACTTAAACAAACATATAGGAACCGATACTGAAGGTAACCAACTAAATGCTGATCAGGCATTTAGAGAAGATAATACAATATATTTAATTGAACAAAAAATAAGAGATGATCACGATAGTACTAAAAAGCGTGGACAATACGATAATTTTAGAAAAAAATACACATTACTAAAAACACAATATCCTGATTGTACCATCAATGCTACGATGTGGTTCATTGATGATAGTTTGGTAAAAAATAAAAACTTCTACACAAATGAAGCATCCCAGAACACATTGAGTAATGTTACCCTTAACATTCTATATGGTGGTGCTTTATTCGATACTATATTTAATCGTAATGATGTATGGGAAGAAATTTGTGAGTACCTAGGAAAACATAAGCAAGAACGAAGTGATGAAATTTTGCACATCCCCGACTTCGACACAAGCCCAGAAATGCTTAATGCGTTAAAACAACTAAAAATAAATGGTCCTAACCTTTACCAAAAGCTTATCTCAGATAAGCCTTTATATGTTCAATTAAGAAAAGAGCTTTTCCCAACAAGTACTAATCTTAAGCTTCTATAAAAGTTTAAATTAAAGATGTATTAAGGTAATAAATATGGCATACTTATTCGATTGTTCGACTTGTAAAAATAGATGTGATGGCAAAAGTCTTGGTTTCTATCAATTTAAAAGTGATGTTGAATACTCTGAACACTTTGAGAATAAACTAATTAAAGAGCTAACAGACTATGGTTATTATGCCAAGAAAACCAACAAAGATGGTTATCCAGATATAGAAGTATATCCCTATAAAGGGGGACCCATACGATGTTATATAGAGGTCAAAGCTCAACGTCGTACATTTATGGCTGTTACTAAATATTTACCAGAGGGTAATTTAATTCCATCTGAAACAGTTGCGCTAAACGAATCTGATTTAGTACGATATTTCAAAGTTGACAAAATGGAGCCTGTTCCAGTTTATGTTCTATGGGTCTTAAGTGAAAGGCCATGCATTGTGCCTTCTGACCAGCACCAATACTTCTATCAAAATATTATCGTCTTAGAGGAAATCTATAATCACTATACAAATAAACGACGTTTTAAGAGAAAAAGTGGCAAAGGTGATATTGTAAACAATCAACATAAAGGTGTTGTTGTAAACTATCACTTTAGTTTACGCGAACTATTACCATTCAGAATTGATGACATATAACTAGAAAATACCAATAATTAATAAATACCCCCTTACTGGCGAACCAGTAAGGGGGTATTTTCATGCAGTAAAGTTATGAATTTAATAACCGAGCCAAGAGTTTATAATACTATCCTTGTTTTTTGCTTTCTCTATACTGCTCTCGAACGTCCGCAATAGAAACCTTTTTTTCGTCTCTAATGACATACCAATAATCAAAACCATTTAATCGGTTAGCTTTTACCCCTCTAGCAATTGCTGCACAGGAGTGCATATCAAGAATTTGATCCTCATATTTAAGTTTTCCATCCTTTAATAGCTTGGCAACCGCGTCCCCTGTTCTAAAATAAAAATCCTCATTTTCTATAAAGTATCCAGCTTCTATCATTTCTGGCATTGTAACTTTAAGAGGTTTTTTATCATAATCCGCTCTAGCGATGGCACTATCCTCAAAGACAGTATCCGCTAATCGTTTTTCACCATATTTACAATACTCAGGATCACGTTCAATCATGATATACTGTCTACCAAGCTTTTTAGCAGCTACGCCAGTCGTCATCGTACCGCCAAACGGATCTAGTACAACATCACCCATTTTTGAAGATATGGCCACAATCCGTTCTAGCATTTCTAATGGCTTCTGTGTACTATGAAGTTTCTTGCCATCATCTGTTTTTAAGCGTTCGTTTCCTGCACATACAGCCATTCGCCAAACAGAGCCCATTTGCTTACGAGTCCCCTTGGCAAATTCATCTTCTGTAACAGTATCCAAATTTAATTCTTTTCCTGTTTTATAGTTAAAAGTATACTTAGACTTTTTACCTTTAGTCGCCCAAATCAACGTCTCATGGCTATTGTTTAATCTAGTACCCATAAAATTAGGTGTAGGATTCTTCTTATGCCAAACAACGTCATTTATGAACCAATAACCAATTTCTTGCATGATTGCACCAACGGTATAAATGCATTGCATTCCACCAATTACCCATATGGAACCATTAGGCTTTAACACTCTGTAACAGGCTTCTAACCATTTCTTTGTAAAAGCCTCATAAGCCTCTAAAGATTCAAATTGATCCCACTCATCATCACAACCATCGAAGTCAGTTCCTTCTACACGTGTCAAAGTGCCTTCAACTCTCATCCAATACGGAGGATCAGCAAAAATTAAATCAACACTGTTAGGCTCCATGGCATTCAATATTTCTATTGAATCTCCATTAATAACAATATCTTTCATTCCTATTCATTACCTTAATTATATTTAGAAATAGTATTTCTCTATTTTATATAGCCATTTTGCTATATGTGTACGTTTAAAAATATTGGGATGATACTATACAGTGTCATCCCAACTATTGTAAAACTAATTAATATGTTTTTATTATTCCCACTCAATTGTTGCAGGTGGTTTAGATGTAATATCGTACACGATACGGTTGATGTGTTGTACTTCGTTTACGATACGACGGGAGATTGTGTCCAATACGTCGTAAGGGATGCGTGCCCAGTCAGCAGTCATGAAGTCTGTTGTTGTTACGCCACGCAATGCCAATGTGTAATCGTATGTACGGAAGTCACCCATAACGCCTACAGTACGTGTAGATGTTAATACTGCAAAGTATTGGTTGATGTCGCGATCAAGGCCAGCTTTTGCAATTTCGTCACGGAAGATGTAGTCCGCATCACGCAAAATGTCGAGTTTGTCTTTCGTGATTTCGCCCATTACGCGAATTGCAAGACCAGGACCTGGGAATGGTTGACGCCATACGAGGTAGTCAGCCAAGCCTAATTCAGAACCAAGTTCACGCACTTCGTCTTTGAAGAGGTTGCGCAATGGTTCGATAAGGCCTTTAAAGTCTACAACTGCAGGCAAGCCGCCTACGTTGTGGTGAGATTTGATAACTTCTGCTTCACCAGTACCGGACTCAATAACGTCAGGGTAGATTGTACCTTGCGCCAAGAAGTCAACGGAGCCGATTTTACGGCCTTCATCTTCGAATACGCGGATGAATTCTTCGCCGATAGCTTTACGTTTAGCTTCTGGATCTTCAAGACCAGCCAATTTATCTAAGAAACGTTTTTCTGCATCGACGCGAATGAAATGCATGCCGGAATCTTTGAAAGCTGCTTCAACTTCGTCGCCTTCGTTTTTACGCATTAAACCATGATCAACAAAGATACAAGTCAATTGGTCGCCAACAGCTTTAGAAATAAGAGCTGCTGCAACGGAGCTATCTACACCACCCGACAATGCCAACAATACTTTGCCATCGCCTACAGTGTTGCGGATTTCTTCAATAGCAGTTTTTGCATAGTTTGCCATTGTCCATGTGCCTGTGAAACCACATACTTCGTACAAGAAGTTGTGAAGCATCTCTTTACCATGTTCAGTGTGCAATACTTCTGCATGGTATTGCATAGCGTATAATTTACGCTCTTTGTTTTGCATGGATGCAACAGGGCAGTCTTTTGTATGAGCAACGATTTCGAAACCTTCAGGTACTTTTGCTACATAGTCAACGTGGGACATCCAAACAACTTGGTCTTCGTCCAAGCCTTTGAACAATGGGGATGTAGTGTCCACTTTAGTAGGTGTTTTACCAAACTCACGGTTGTCAGCAGATTTAACTTCGCCACCCAATGTATGCGCCATAAATTGCATACCATAGCACATGCCAAGAACTGGAATACCAAGTTCAAAAATCTCTTTTTCGATTTTTGGAGAGTTTTCTTCATACACGCTGTTAGGGCCACCTGTGAAGATGATACCTTGCGGTTTTAATTCTTTAATTTTGTCCAGCGCTTTGTTGTATGGATATACTTCACAGTATACGTGATTTTCACGAACACGGCGCGCGATCAATTGATTATATTGACCACCAAAGTCAACAACAATAACAAATTCCTTGTTTTCCATGCCTTCCTCCATATGCATCTATTTGTGAAAGTATATTCACTATTTTTTATTGCCTATACATTTCTGTACTAGCGGTGCGTTTTTCAAGTAAAACGCTAAATTTCATTACATTTCATTATACCATATGAAGTATATGGACTCCATATATTCCGTATGAAATTTATGATTAATATTTTAATGTTCGGATTTTGGTTTTACTCTATACAAAACTCAATACAATGAGATGACCCATAAGAGGCTCTACCCTTTCAAGAGACTATTCTTTATCAGTCTCACATTTAGACATCTTTACAGCTCCTACAGGACAGATGGAGTAACAATCGCCACAACCAATACAGCCGTTCCCAATATTGAACTGGGTCGCCCCTTTGGTGATGCATTGAACAGGACAATCCACAGCACACGCACCACACTTAACACACGTGTCATCTATATCAAACTTTAAATTTCCCATTACACATCACCGCCTACAAGTTTTACAAAACTAACTTAGCATCCAATCTAATGTCGGCTGAAATCATGTATCCCCTTTAATACCCTTTCGAGTAATCCCACAACTGTAAAACCGACTAAATGGCTACCGGACAAAGGAAAATATATAGTATCTCATTTGATAGACAATAAGCTAATACATAATCAGCGGAATTAAAATTAGCCTATTGTTTCTTACCGAGTTCATTATTATATGCAATCGCTGAATAGATTGCTTTTGCAGCGCCATGATGATTATTATCCGCAGTTACGTAATGAGCGGCTTCTTTAATATTTGGTTTACCATTACCCATAGCAACGCTAGCACCGGCAAAGCGCAGCATAGATAGGTCGTTTTCACTATCCCCTAAGGTCATCACTTCGTCCGGACTAAAGCCCCAGTGATTTGCCAAAGCTTCTACGGCGCTTCCTTTTGTGGTGTGCGGTAATACAAACTCTAAATTTCCCTCACTAGAGAGTAATACATCATAGAATCGTTCACGTCCTGTACCATCGCGAGACATACCTTGGTATTCATCGCGTAAGTCTTGTAAGATGCGTTGGCGCATTGGCTCATCGCCGTAGAAGATTTGCATCTTTTCAGGGCCTTCATCTAAAGCTTCCATATGAGCTAGTAAATCAGGCACCATTGTACGGGTTGCTAAGATAAATGGACGAATATTAGGTCTAAAGAAAAAATTAGCCTGTTCGACTTCACACTCAGACATATTTATATTCGCTGCTTCATCACCTTCGGCTAAGGCATAGTGATCATGGGTTTCACCAGGTAGATGATTATCCATTACGCTATGAGAGCTCTTTGTATTACTGTCATTGCCCTCATTACGTTCATCTACACAAGCACATAAACGTTCAGGTGTGATACATCGAGATGGCGGATACATACCAAAAATTTTGTCTTTCACATAGGCCTCTACATAAACTCCATAAGTTAAGAGCTTGCGTAATAAATAGAGTGCTTGTTCTTTATCAAAGGCCACATGGAATAAGGTGCGGTTTTCGTCTTTATCCATTACATAGGCGCCATTGGTACACATGAAATAGCGTAGGCATGGCAGTTTATCGATAACATCATTCATCTCATTCCAAGCACGACCAGAAGCGATAGCTACGCGAATACCACTTTCACGAGCGGCTCGAATAGCCTTGATAGCCTCATTAGGGATAATTTTTGCATCATTAACCAATGTCCCATCTACGTCGGATGCAATAAACCGTATAGGTTTATCGCCAGTGAGACCTATGTAGTTTTTTATTTGTAATGTTTCAGTTGAGCACATAAAGCCTCCTTTAAGTAGCATAGATAACAAGTAATATAGACAATACGTATATAATAAGCGGTGCATATAAATAGATAGGAAGATATTTTAGCTAAAAGCTTATTTAGTTGTATTAAATTCAGCTACGATTTCTTCTAATACCGTTGGATTTTCCACCAAGCTCAATAATGTACGACCAATAATATTCGCTCCATCAATGATCGTTTCTTCAATAGCAGGTTCAAGCATAGCCGCAGCGAATTCTTTAGAGTGGCACACCTTATCTTCCCCAGCAAGGCGCAATTTAGGGTGGAAGGCAGCACATTGATAGCTCACATTACCAATGTCTGAGCTACCCCCAATATCTGCTGGGCCGGGCTTAAAATCAATACCCATCTCAGACATTACGTTTTCAATGAGAACGGTGCCTCTATGGTTTTGGTTCATATCATCATAAGGATTACCGTAGAACTCCACATCTACTGTTGTACCTGTACAGAGGGCAGCACCTTCAAAGATATTCTTAATCTGTTCAGATAGACCATTCAAATATTCACGTTCAGTGTGACGCACGGTTACTTCCAACTCACCAAACTCAGGGATAACATTAGACGCTGTACCACCAGCAATAATCCATGTACCAATGCGCGTTTCAGGGCGCACTTGTTGGCGCATCATATCCATCGCATGAATAGCGAGTTGTACGCCGTTTACCGCATTAATTCCGTTCCAAGGCTCCCCTGCCGCATGAGCTGGTTTGCCATGGTATTTAGCACGGAAACAGTCTAGTGCCAAGAATTGTGAATTTGGTCGTGTTTCTTCCCCATCGAGGTGAACCATGATAGCCAAATCATAGTCTTTAAACACGCCTGCATTGCACATGTCCACCTTGCAACCTGTGGATTCTTCATCTGGTGTACCGATAATATCAATGTCCATATTGAAAACTACGCCGTCTTGTTGCATTTTATGTAGTGTTAGTGCGGCAAGAACACTCATAGAACCACTGGCAGAGTGACCACATGCATGGCCTACCTCTGGCAATGCATCATATTCACACAGAATTACCAAACGACCTTTTGGATTATCTACTTTCACAGCAGAAGCCTTGAAAGCTGTTGGTAAGTTACAGAATTCATAGGTTACATCCATGCCATGTTTTTCAAGAACGGCGCCAATCGTTTTGACGGATTCAAATTCATGACTGGAAAGTTCAGGGTTCTTAGCTAATGTATAATTAATGGCAAACGCATCAGTTGCGAAGCTTTTACAAAGATCTGAAAAGGTATTCGTAAGGGACATATTGCCTCCACTTGTTATATATAAATTAATATAAGAATAGACAAAGCTCGTTCGAATATAAAAATCGTTTACTCTTAATTATACAATGTTATTGCCTATTATTGTAAAATTCCGTACAATATAAACAGAATTTGATAAACCATGTATATGGATGTTTGAGGAGGTTTCTATGTTTAAGTTCAAAAAGTTGACAGCCATCGCCCTCGTAGCGGTAGCAGCAATGGGTTTATTGGCTGGTTGTGGTAATGACAAACCAAAAATGACACAACAAGAAGGTGTATTGCGTGTAGGTTCTGAAACTACATTCCCACCATTCGAATTTACTGAAGGCGACAAATACGTTGGTTTCGACGTTGATTTGTCCGAAGCCATCGCTAAAAAATTAGGTTTAAAAATGGAATTCAAATCCATGGGCTTCGATGCTTTGATTCCAGCAGTTCAATCTGGTGATATCGATATGATTGCAGCAGGCATCAATGCTACGCCTGAACGTGAAAAAGCATTGGACTTCTCCGATGTATACTTCGATCAAGGCGGTTTCATCACAGTTGTTCGTAAAGACAATACAACAATCCACAACATGGATGAATTAGCAGGTAAAACTGTAGGTGCTCAAATCGGCACAATCCCTGTTGAAATGGCTCAAAAAATCCCTGGTACAACAGTAAAACAAATCGATTCTAATGCTAATATCTTCATGGAATTGAAAGCTGGCACAATCGATGGTGCTATTATCGATAACGCAGTTGCTATGTACTACCTCAAACAAGGTGCTGACAAAGACCTTAAACTCGTAGGCGAACCTACTCAATCCCCAGGCACAGTTCTTGGCGTAAAAAAAGGCAACAAAGCTTTACAAGAAGCTGTTAATAAAGCTCTTAAAGAACTTAAAGAAGATGGCACTTACCAAAAAATCTACGACAAATGGTTCGGCGATTACAACAAAAAATAATATCTATCCCTATGAACTAGAATATATAATCTCTATAAACTAGGATACATATGACCCCTCTGAAAGACTTCAGTTCTCACAGTATCGTGATTTCAAAGTTCTTTCAGAGGGGATTTTTTATTCTAGTCCCTCTACGCACAAAGAATTTTACTTTAGTCACTAGTAATCTCCTCTTTTATGTATTCCCTCTTTCACGGTCCCTCGCGTTCGTTATATAATAAATACGTATTCTATAGTAAACGTAACTAATTAAAGGAGGCCTTATGGCACAGTACTTTACGGAACGCCTACAAAAGGTCTTCCACATGATTTTTAAATCCTACAATCAAGAAATGGCCCAAGAAGGTTTGCGCCAATTAGAACTGATTGTAAATAATCAGCATAGTCCTGAGCAGCCGAATCATCGGGCGTTGAGAAACGACATGACTACATCGCTGGAAAACGAAATCGACACTAAAGAGGACGCATTAAAAATAGCCAATGATCCGGAGGCTCGAGAAATAGCTGATGCATATGCTTTGTTGGCTCGTATCTATGCAGGGCCACGCTTTACATGGGAGGAATCAAACTTCCCAGAAAATAACATGCGCACTTATCAATGCTTGCACGATAGCATTCGCCGTTGTAGCCCTATCGGTACCTTACAAGCATTACGTATCAATGGAACCATTACACCTACGGTTGAAAAGGATATGTTAATATCCTTTGATGATGCATTTTGTATCGTTTATGACTATGCCAAGCAAGGTGATGCTTTTTGCCAATACATTATAGGCAATGTCTTTTTCTGGCGCGATGACGACCGCATTAGCCTTGCGAGGGATATGATTAGACCACCTCGTAAAAGCTGGTCTAAACGCATACAGCAAAGCTTACAAAAAGGTTCTATACCGGAACGCCTAGCAGCCTTACAAGGCACAGTCTCAGATGAAACATTGCAAGAAAATGCTACTAAATTGGCCAAAGAATGGTTTAATAAAGCACTCGATAACGGGCTTGCCATGTTCCAAGGCAATTTACGCAACATCTATATCGACGAAGGCGATTTTAATAATGCGCGCCGCGTAGCTTTAACTGCTGCTGAGCTAGGTAATCCAACCATGATGCTCTACACCGGCCTAGACTGTCATGAGCATGGAAAATTTGAGGACGCTTTCACATGGTTTACGAAAGGTGCCGCCTTAGGTCAAGCTGAAAGTACCGCAGAATTAGCGGATTATTACTATCATTTCTATGATACTAAAGAGCTACGCAGAGTCATCCCTTATGATCCTGTAAAGGCTATTGGTCTATACCGCCGTGCAGCTACTAAATATTTCAGCGACGCAGGCTATGCTGCATTACAAGCTGCTTTCGGCTATATTTTCCACATAGGCCACCTACCGCTCGACTGGGGTCTCATTGCAGACTTAACACATATGGCAGCCACTAAAGAGCGCTTTATGTTCTCCTTGCCATACATCGGTTACATGCGTATCCACGGCTTAGGAGTAACCAAGAATATACGCTTTGGCGTACAGTCCTTAACACGTGTACTAGATGAAGAAAAACGTGCCTTAGAAGAGGAAGATCGCGTTCTCTTTTACGATATTACACGGGCTTTAACACGTGTGGCCTTAGGATATGCCTATGAAAAAGGTTATGTCACTGGCAAACCAGATTTAGATACTGCTGTAGCCTATTACGAGGAATCCCATCAATATATGCTGTCTCACAAGGCAACCCTTGATGAGGAGTTAAAGGATATCCCTATCGATGATGAAGCCGAAGATCGCCTAGCGGCCTTCGAAGAAATAGACGGTCATTGGCACTATAAAGAGGGCTTTACAGAGTCTACCTCAACAGTACGGCCTGGTCACACGGAATGGCCTCAAAATGCAGCCCGCTTATCTGTAAACATGGATGACTTCTTATGGGACACTACCTTATATGATTGGCAAACCATCGAGCACGCCTTAGAAGCACAAGAAGAAATGAAGCTTAGCTTTTACAATCATTTCCTCTCCATTCCAGACAGGCTACGCAACATCTTTAAGCTAGATGTAAAGCGCATGCCACGTGATACGTACCAGGTCAGAGTACATGGTTATGACTCCACAGAAGGTCAAGAAACCATTTACCGAGCAGCTCTCAAGAAAGAAAATGCCATTCAGCTATTAAAAGACCTCTACAATACACACCAATTGCCTGCATTAGGCGACAACTGGTCCATCGAAACGAACGAGGAAAAACCTACTTGGCATTATGTACTCGATGTAGATCAACAAGCTTTCTTGCTTGAGGAATACGATGATGCGAATGCCATGATACAAACCGCATTACAAGGCTTAAAAGACAAAAAGTATGAACAAATTAATGTCCGTACTCACGACTTTATTGGCCCATCTTATTTCATTTTTAGAGGCAGTCACGCAAATCCATTTAGAGTACAACTCTATTTGAAAGAATCCGTACGCCACTCTATCGACAAGGATGGAAAACCTCAAGATACGCCAGGTAATACCTATCTCTTTGAACAACAGTTAGGTAATGAAGTATCCTTAAACTACTGGATTCAAAAAACAATCAACACCTTGGAGATACCTGAATTAGATAACTGGAAAAAACTCAGCGTACCAAAGGCATTACAATAAAAATAACCAAGAATATAAAAGAAGCTAGTACACAAAGTACTAGCTCCTTTTTATAACCTACGAATAGGCTAAACTATTATAAATGATCATGAGGGTAAATTACGCCAAACGCCTATAAACCAACATCGACAAACTGCTGCTCATAAATATTTTCCACAGTTTCTTGTACAACCATATCGCTACGATGTACCTTATCAAGCATCTTGGAACGAGCCGTTGTAATCACGCTTTCACTATGTTTACCACCACGCCAAGCAAACTTGGATGTGCCGATGGTATATTTCAAGGTCGCATAAGGACCACTCAAATGATGAGATGCCGTTTGGTAACCCGCATCAAGGGTAAGATGCGGTGTGATATGGAATTCTGCACCCACTTTAAAACCTTTTATGGCATCACGTTTTTTTAATTTATAATACCCTACTCTTACAGCCTCTCTACCACGCCAATTATAATAGTCCGCATGAACACGAGCCCAGCGAGCATTTTTGAAAGTTCGTGAGTATCCTACATCAAATCCACTGGCAGCAACCTTTTCTGATAACTTACACTCTCCCCTCGTTTTGCATAAGAAATAAAACCACACAAACTATATGCCCTTCACGCTTATTTCATGGTTAATTCATCTTAATTATAGGTACGCTATTTTCCATAGTCAATATAAAGCCCTATAGTTAAACGATAGTTAAAGATTCTCTAAATCATTATGTTACAAATTAATTTCTATTTTCAGGCAAAAGAAAAAGACCACCTGCAAGCCAGGTGGTCTTTTTTCTGGGGAATGAAATTGTTATTTGAATAAAGGCAAGATTGCGTTTGCTAAACCAGTAAGCGCAGCCAAGATTGCTTTAACGATAGTTGCTACCATTGCTGTTCCTCCTTCTCATATAAGCACAATAACTAAACTAACTATAAATATCTTAAACCAGTATATTAAATTTAATGTGAAATGAGTAAATTTTTACACATTAATTTTTCATGAGGAAAATGACAATGTCACAATTAATACGATTAGTTATATGAGAAAGATAGCATACAACGAGTTCATAATTTTATATATTTTCTTAATATTTTGTAAACTAAGATATCTGTACCTACGAAACTTGATCATAATAGAAAAACCCTTCTCTATATTCCCAGTTCAAACCGAACTAAAGAATATTAGAGAAGGGTTTCTTATTTACAGATTACAGAATAAACAATGTATATGATTAACTCATAGTATGTAATCTTGTATCTGTGAGTATAGATTGTATGGTTTTATCTATAATTATAGAGATGTAACAACCTCTGCACAGCGATGGCAAAGTGTAGGATGTTCGCTATCTTGACCTACTGTATCGCGGTGGATCCAGCAGCGTTCACATTTTTCAAGTTCAGATGGAGCAACTACTGTTGCAACGCCTGTTTCTTCGTCTTTTACAGCCTCTGCTGGAGCAGCGCCGTTTACGATGTGAGCTTCGGATACGATAACAAGTTTAGCCAAGCCTTCTTCACCAAGGGCGTTCAATGCGTCGAATGCAGCACCTTCAGCGTATACTGTAACAGATGCATCTAGTGGGTGACCGATTGTTTTGTTTTGACGAGCAAGTTCCAATGCTTTTTGTACAGATGTACGCAAGTCTAACAATTGGTTCCATTTATCAGCCAATTCTTGGTTGAAGTGTTCAGGATGACCTTGTGGCCAATCTTGAAGCATAACGGATTCAGGCATGCCTTCTTCTTTAGGCATGTATTTCCAAACTTCTTCTGCTGTGAAGGAAAGTACTGGAGATACCATTGCTACTAATGTTTTTAAGATTTCATACATTGCTGTTTGAGCAGAACGACGAGCTACGTTGTTTTTGCTTTCAGCATACATAGTATCTTTCATTACATCAAGGTAGATGGAGCTCAAGTCTACTGTGCAGAAGTTATGAATTGCATGGTACAACATGTGGAATTCATAGTTTTCGTATGCTTCAGTAACCTTTTGACGTACTTCTTCTAAGCGCAACAATGCCCATTTATCGAATTCGGACATATCTGCGTAAGCCACTTTATCAGTATTTGGATTGAAGTCATCCAAGTTACCAAGCAAGAAGCGGAATGTATTACGGATCTTACGGTATACTTCGGACAATTGTTTTACGATGTCTTTGGACAAACGTACGTCTGCTTGGTAATCTGCAGAGGATACCCACAAACGCATAACGTCAGCGCCGTATACGTCGATGATGTCACTAGGTGCTACTGTATTACCTACAGATTTAGACATTTTACGACCTTCGCCGTCCACAACGAAGCCGTGTGTCAATACGGAGTTGTAAGGTGCTTTACCTGTTGTTGCCACTGCAGTTAACAAGGAAGAGTTGAACCAGCCACGATGTTGGTCAGAGCCTTCAAGGTACATAGCACATGGTACATCTAAGCCGTTAACTTCAAGTACGCCAGACCAAGAGGAACCAGAGTCAAACCATACGTCCATGATATCTGTTTCTTTTTTGAACTCATCATGACCGCAATGAGGGCATTTGAAGCCTTCTGGTAACAATTCTTTAGCACTGTGTGCCCACCATGCGTCGGAACCTTCTACAGCTACTTTTTCAAGCAATGCAGACATAGTATCATCGTTGATGATGTGCTCGCCGCAGCTTTCACAATAGTAAATAGGAATTGGCACGCCCCAAATACGTTGACGAGAAATTACCCAGTCACCGCGGTCGCGAACCATGTTAAAGATGCGGTCATGGCCCCATTTAGGGATCCATTGTACTTGGTTATCGATAGCATCAAGCGCTTGTTGACGGTACCCATCTACAGAGGAGAACCATTGTTCTGTGGCGCGGTAGATAACAGGGTTTTTACAACGCCAGCAGTGAGCATATTGGTGACGCAAGCTAGATTTGTGAAGTAATGCATTGTTGTGCGCCAAGATTTTGATAACAGGCACCTCTGCATCGTGGATTTCTACGCCAGCCAATGGGAACTCAGTATCACCATAACGATTGTCGTCCACTTGTTTAGTGTAGTTACCAGTTTCATTAACAAGAGATACGATAGGAAGTTCAGTTTTGCCTTCCTTGTTATAACGCATAACGATGTTAAAGTCATCTTCACCGTGTGCAGGAGCTGTATGTACGCAACCAGTACCTGCTTCAAGTGTTACATGGTCACCACACAATACTGTAGCATTACGTTCTACGAATGGATGTTTGAATTCAGCCAATTCCAAATCTGCACCAGAGAAGCGATTTACGATTTCGTAGTCTTCAATACCGATATCTTTCATAGCCGCATCAACGAGTTCAGTAGCCATCAAGTAGTATTCGTCGCCTACTTTTACCCAGCCATATTCAAGCTCAGGGTTAACGGAGATTGCTACGTTGGCAGGCATTGTCCAAGGAGTAGTTGTCCAGATAACAGCAAACGCTTGTTTTGGATCTACGCCAGCTGGCAATGTTACCTTTTTCTCGGATACGTAAGGGAATTTTACGTAAATGGAGAAGGATTTTTTCTCAGCGTATTCGATTTCTGCCTCTGCCAATGCAGTTTCGCAGTGTGTACACCAGTATACAGTTTTAAGCCCTTTATAAATGTGGCCACGTTTTGCCATTTCGCCGAAGATACCAAGTTGTTTTACTTCAAACTCAGGGCGCAATGTCAAATAAGGGCGTTCCCATTCGCCTAATACACCAAAGCGAATGAAGTCTTGTTTTTGGTTTTCTACGCATTCTAATGCATATTCCTTACATTTATTGCGCAAATCCAATGGCGCCATTTCATGACGGTTAAGACCAGTGTTTTTAATAACCGCATGCTCAATTGGCAAACCGTGCGTATCCCAACCAGGGATATAGCGAGTATAATGACCAGTCATTGTTTTGTATTTCATGATGATGTCCTTCAACGTTTTGTTGAGGGCATGACCGATGTGCAATTTACCATTTGCGTATGGAGGGCCATCATGCAAGATGAATGGTTTTGCGTCTTTACGCAATTCCAAACGTTTTTGATAAATTTTGTTGTCTTCCCAGAACTTTAAGATTTCTGGTTCGCGCTTAGGCAAATTGCCGCGCATAGGGAATTCTGTTTCAGGCAAATGTAACGTCTTACCGTAATCCATGATGTGCTCCTTTTACATAAAAAAATCGCCCGCCCCCGAAGGGACGGACGTAATATCCGTGGTACCACCCTACTGACCTTCTGTGAAAGCTAGAATATTCCGAGCATACGAAATAACTAGGCTTCATTTTGTGAAAGCCACTTAGACATATAACGGTGTTCACCGGCAGGGTTCCTGCTTGCTCCAAAGTGATCCGCAAATCTCTAGATTTCCAAACCTTTCAGCCCATGAGTTTGGTCTCTACTAAATCCGTCTGAGACGTGCCGTCTTTTTCAACGCAATCTTCATATAATAGATAATTATAGGGCTCGTGAGGGGGAGTTGTCAACTGTATAGATAGTTTAAATTTATAGATATAACACATAAAAATGCCACCTTTATTACGTTCCAATAAAGGTGGCATATTCATATAAATAGACTTTTCATTATAGTGCTAAAAAGGACATCCAAATATTAAAAACTGTAAGGCAAATACATGCTAGCATTGCTTTTTGGTCCATGCTTTCAGATGGTGTTTCTTTAAGGCCCGTACGAGCAGCTTCTTCAGCAGTAATTACTTCATAGCTTGTTGGAGAACCATATTGGTTATCGCCTACATCACCCGGTTTAGCCAATAAATAAATGACATATACAAGACCAATGATTGGAACAAATATAATTAGCCAAAACCATCCAGATTTATTTATATCATGCAAACGACGAACTGCAATACCAAGAGACGGTAAAAACATAACACAAGTATAGGCAAAGGATAATAAATTAATAAGTGATCCCAAGAATGAATGGCCAAAAACAAATCTTAATAGAGTAAATACAAAACCTATGACAACTGTAACCGCTGTAAAGCGCCAATATTCACTGCGACTAGCTCTAGTACTGAAGTTTATAAAATTACCAACTACAGAATGCTTAAAGTTATCAATATACGAAAGGTTTTTAATGTTTAAATCAGTCATAATTCTCTCTCCTATCAAATGACAAATTGAAATTAATTTATTATACAACAAAACAGCCTATTGCACCATGCAAGAGGCTGTTCTTTGTATATATATTTTATTTTTTATATCATACTTGTCGTTAGTAATCGATCTACCAGGAACCATAGTACAAGGATAGCACATAGTAATCCTGCTGTAAGGCCTGTTGTAGGTGTAGCATCTATTAAGCCAATTTCGTGGGCCATTTGTTTTGTGAGGATAACGTGTCCTGTTGGTGATCCAAAACGGTTTGTATGGCTTTCACCAGGAAGAGCCATTAACACCAATAATATAATTGTACCAATAACAGGAACGAGGCCAACAAAGACAAGTCCACCAGAACGGCCTTGATCGTGCAAGCGTCGTACTGCAACAGCCACGCCAGGGATGACCATGACAACGGACAATAGGACTAAAATTACTAGGCCAAAGCCAACACCAACTGCACTGGAGAGAGGACTAATATAACTCAAGAATGCACAGGTGAATAGAATAGCTACAAAGAGTAATTGATACACCAAAAAGAAGTTCCAATATTCACTACGGCTAGCACGGCCTTCAAAGTCAGCGTATTTATAAACAAAACATTGTTTAAAGTTCTCAATCATGCCTAGACTATATTTATCTAACGAAATGGGTGCTTTACGAATACGTCCACAGTTTGGACAGTATCGTTCACTTTTTAACACCTCGTGTCCACAATATGGACAAGGTCTCATCCTAAACTCCTTCCATTCACAGCAGGAAACAGTGAAGCTCATAAAGTCCTGTTGTGCTAAACACATATAGTAACTTAGATATGTTGTAACGCAATCATATCTATATTTTTAAATTCATCTTGATTTCATTTTACTACAAAGTGTTATATTGTCTATAAAGGAGTTGTTAAACTTTTATAAAATAAAATAATAATTATGCTATTTAATGCAGGTTAATACTAAATGTAGCCATTGGCGTTAATACCATACCATAATATATCACCGATGGTATCACCAAATACGATGGATTGAAGAACAAATATGGTAATGCCCATAATCCAGTCTTGTTTTCGAGATGGAGTTTCTTCAAGCCCCGTAGCTTCACTTATATTTCTAGTAATAGGAATATAGGCAGTTCTTTCACCGTAACCATTCTCTCCTTCATCGCCACGTTTCAATTCGTAAGTTAAGAATATAAAGAACCCTATAATAGGAATAAAAGAAATCAGCTGAGTCCAACCGCTACGTCCAATATCATGCATACGGCGTGCTGTGATGGCAATATTGGGAAGCACGAAAAATAAAGTGACTAACAACGTGATAGTATTAATAATAGGCTCAAAATTATAGAGACCAACACCTTTACAGAGTATGGCTACTACTCCTAATGTTCCTTGAACCATCATCATTCCGGCCATAAATCGCCAATACTCACTACGGCTCGCACGACCTTTAAAATTGGTGTAGTTTTTGATGCCTAGCACGAAGGCATCGGTATAGTTCAAATCATATACATTTACTGATGCCATGACCTAGTCCTCCTCAAACTCTTCAAAACCAACGATTTTCCATCCGTTACCTACATTATATAAACGGACTAACATGGATTGGCTTTTATCCACAAAGTCTACCCTATATCCGATATAATCCACCGTCACATCATCATCAACATCTTGGGATACATAATCCAATCGTATAGATTCTACAGCAGAACGTTGTTCCTTTACCTTAGCTTGCTGCCAGAGATCAAAGGTGCCGTATCGTTCCATTTCACGACTGCTCAAATCGCGATACGCACTATGATAATCGCCATTAGCCAGTGCTTTGTAATATTCCTTCACCACTAGATATCCTTCTGTTGTAGCAGAATCACTACGTAGTAAACGGTTTGCTTTTTTGGTGAAAGCCCCCTGCCCCAAGTTCCCAAAGGCAGTTTCTTCTACCATATAATTATGCCCCATCATAGATGTCCCTACACTGCTAGCAACCCAACCTAAAACAAGGATAGCCACGATGAAGACACCCGAAATTGATTTCTTTTCCTTTATACTTGGTTCTGCAGATATCTGTTCATTAGTTACGTTTACTTCTTGTGTTGGAGGCGACCGTTTACATAATAGGTACAACAAAATCAACCATCCTAAAATAGGAACAAAGACAAGAATCATCAAGGTTGGATCATTATTAGAATCACGCAACCGTCTTGCTACTAGCATAATAGTCGGCAATGTTAATAATACCGTCAATGCAGTCAATACGCCGCCCCCTAAGGATATGGCATATAGAAATCCATAAGGTATGAAGGTAGCAAGACCTGTTATAAATGTAACTAGACCGTATATAAAGGTCATAGCGCTTATGGTGAGCCAAAAGTCGGCTGTCGTTGTTCGTCCTTTACCATTTGCATAGTTTTCTACTAGCTCGCGATAGAGGATTTCATATACTCTCTGTTTCATAAAACTCCTACTATATTTAGATATGATACAAACTTAGCTATTACTATTATACTATGCTTTACCAAGGCTTACATTTCATTTTTTCTTCATTAATTTTACCTATACTAATAATATATTTTTTACAACTAAAATTCGTGCAATTAAGTTTGTATAGGAGATAATAATTATGAACGCTAAATTGACTAAAGTAGTAGCTATGGCCAGCTTGGCAGCATTCTTAACAGTAGGCATTGGTGCCAATGTAGCACAAGCCAAAGATTACCACTTCCAAATTGGTGAAAACCATCGCATGGTAAAGAACGATGATGGCACAGTGGACAGCAGTGCTCATCCATGGTTCAAACCAGATCAAAAGAAACATAGAAAACACAAAATTTCTGAACGTGAAAAACATGACAAAAATGCCACTGCAAAACGCAGTGAACGTCATCAACGTTCCGAATCTACAAACGGCTAATCATTCCCCTTTCATAACTGGTTATCCAGTCATATAACACATAACTAAACTAACTAACCTAAAAAGGACGCTATACACATGTATAACGTCCTTTTTAGTATGTATTGTATTATCTATTTTATTATGCGGTAGCTGTTATTATGCGGTAGCTGTTATTATGCGTCAGCTTTTAGTACAGCTTGTTTCATAGATTGTACGTAGTCAAATAATGCTTGGTCTGCATGTTCACCATGTTCTGCAACGATTTTAACGATAGCAGAGCCTACGATAGCACCATCAGATACACGAGCCATTGCTTCCGCTTGTTCAGGTTTAGAAATACCAAAACCAACGGCTACAGGAATATCTGTATATTTGCGAATCGTCTCAACGATGGATTTAATATCCGTTTTGATTTCGCTACGCATGCCTGTAACACCGAGGGAGGATACGCAGTACACAAAGCCTTCCGCGTCTTTTGCGATCATTTCGATGCGGTTTTCGGATGTTGGCGCAATTAAGGATACCACTTCAACGCCATGTTTATTAGCTACACTCGCGAGTTCCCCTTTTTCTTCAAAGGGCATATCTGGCACGATAACACCAGAGATACCAACCTCTTCGCAGAGGGTAAAGAATTTTTCACGGCCGAATACATAGATAGGGTTCAAGTAGGTCATGAACACGAGCGGTACTGTCACTGCATCATCACCACTGCGCAAACGACGCACCATATCAAAGATATCGTGAATTTTTACGCCTGTAGATAATGCACGTGTGCTCGCTTCCTGGATAACTGGACCTTCCGCTGTTGGATCAGAGAAAGGAATACCAATTTCCACCATGTCGGCGCCGGCTTTCACCATGACGCGAATATAACGTTCTGTATTTTCGATGCCATGATCACCAGCGCTGATGAAGGGGATGAATGCCTTGCCCTTTGTGAAAGCGTCTTTAATTTTACTCATGAAGATCCACCCCTCTATATTTCGCCATAGCCGCTACGTCTTTGTCACCGCGACCAGATAAACAAATAATAATGATATCATCCTTGCTCATGGTTGGAGCAATTTTACGAGCATGTGCCACTGCATGAGCACTTTCAATAGCTGGAATAATACCTTCTAAACGAGACAAGTATTCGAATGCATCCACTGCTTCATCATCTGTTACAGGCACGTATTCAGCACGACCACTATCGTGCAAGTACGCATGTTCAGGTCCGATGCCAGGGTAATCAAGGCCTGCAGAGATAGAATATACTGGAGCAATTTGACCGTCTTCGTCTTGGCAGAAGTAAGATTTCATACCATGGAAGATACCCACAGAGCCTTTTGCAATTGTCGCTGCATGTTCCTCTGTATCAACACCACGACCAGCTGCTTCACAACCGATGAGGCGAACCCCTTCATCAGGAATGAAGTGATAGAACATGCCCATCGCATTGGAGCCACCGCCTACGCAAGCCATAACAGCTGTTGGCAATTTGCCTTCTGCTTCAAGGATTTGCTCACGCGCTTCGCGGCTGATGATAGATTGGAAATCACGAACGATCATCGGGAATGGATGCGCTCCCATAACAGAACCCAATACATAGTGTGTATCAGACATGCGATTTGTCCATTCGCGCATCGCTTCAGATACAGCATCTTTTAATGTACTTGTACCAGTTGTTACAGGATGTACCTTAGTACCCAATAATTCCATGCGGTATACGTTAAGTGCTTGACGTTCACAGTCCTCTGCACCCATGTATACTTCACATTCTATGCCCATCAACGCAGCGATAGTAGCTGTTGCCACGCCGTGTTGACCTGCACCAGTTTCAGCAATAACGCGAGTTTTACCCATCCGTTTTGCCAATAACATTTGACCGATTACGTTATTCAATTTGTGAGAACCAGTATGGTTCAAATCTTCACGTTTTAAGTAGATTTTAGCGCCCCCAAGGTCCTTTGTCATGCGTTCTGCATAGTATAAAAGGGATGGACGGCCTGTATATTTTTTATGTAAATCCTCAAGTTCGCGTACGAAATCAGGATCATCTTTGTACTTGTTGTATGCCTCTTCCAATTCGATGACTGCATTCATCAATGTTTCTGGCATAAATTGGCCACCGAAGGAGCCAAAATAACCATGTCTTTGTTCACTCATATAACTTACCTTTCCATATGCCATTCCTACTAACACGCCTGTACAGCGTTACTATTGGCATCTATCTCAACAATCGATGAATTCCATCGGATGTGTCTAAAATATTATTATATCTTAGATTTATGTATTTTTTGTGATTTAGTGAGCTATTGTTTTCACAATGTTGGTGAAAGCTTTAATTTTCTCATCGTCCTTCACGCCATCTGTTTCAATACCGCTACTAATATCTATACCGTAAGGGCGAACTGTGCGAATAGCACGCGCCACGTTAGTACTGTCGATACCGCCGGCGAGCATAAATGGACGTTCAAACTCATCTAAGCAAGACCAGTCGAACACTTCGCCCGTACCGCCGCGTTCATCCTTATGATACGCATCAAACAACAGCATATCTGCACTGCTATCGATCCATTTTTCCGCATCAGCAGCACTACGAATTTGAACTGCCTTCCAAACCTCTACATCTGTTTTCTCTTTGAAAGCTTGGATGAAAGCTTCATCTTCATCGCCGTGCAATTGCACTGCATCAAGATGGGCTTTTTGTGCAATCATAACGAGGTTTTCTAGAGTTTCATTGACGAAAACGCCAACCGTTTTAATGTTCTCAAAATTAGGATTTTCTTGGACAAATTCCTTACTATCTTGTGCTGTTTCAGCATTCATTGGCGCTTCAACTACACCATATGTTTTTGCGTATTGTTTATGAAGTTCTTCTACTAATGTTTTAGCTTGGTCTACCGTCACTTGCCGTTTGCTCGGTGCAAATACAAGGCCCATATAGTCTGGTTTTGCATCTACAATAGCCGGAATTGTTTCTACTTTAGAGATGCCACACATCTTAACCTTTGGCGTGTAGTATGTGGGACCATAAAGATATGCTAACTTTTCAACCTTGTTAGGAGAACGCATGAAGGTTTCACCCATCAAGGCTACTCCAATATTATTATCCCGCAACACTTGGATATCCTCTGGCGTTTCTAGACCGCTTTCAGATACAAAAATCACATCGTCTTGAACGAGATTGCGCAAGCGCACACTATTTTGTACATCTACAGTAAAGTCTTTCAAATTACGGTTATTAACACCAATAATACGGGCACCGCAATCAATAGCCATTTGCACTTCTTTTTCGTCATGAGCCTCTACCAAAGAGGACAAGCCAAGAGAGTCCGCTAACTCACGGAACTTGGTCAATGTTGACACATCGAGGCATGCACAGATTAAGAGGATTGCACTAGCACCCCATACCTTTGCTTGGTAGATTTGGTATTCATCGATGATGAAGTCCTTACGAAGGACAGGGATTTTGACAGTACTTGCAATTTCTTGTAAGTATTTCTTATCACCTTTAAAGAAGTCTGGCTCCGTCAAAACAGAGATGGCTGCTGCACCAGCAACCTCATATTCTTTGGCGATGTCTAAATAGGGAAAGTGCTCTGCAATGATTCCCTTAGATGGAGATGCCTTCTTTACTTCACAAATGAAGTTAAAGTCTTGCTGACGAAGGGCTGCTTCAAAAGGAAATCCTGTATCCGATGGTAACGCCAACGCCGCTGCTTTTACAGCCTCAGGCGATTCCACCTGTTTTTCTTGGGCTACCCGAATTTTGGTAGCCTCTATAATCTTATCTAAAATCAATGATTATACCTCTTGGGTTGCTTTCACAAACTGTTCCATTGTAGCAAGGGCCTTGCCAGAGTCGATCATGTTTTTCGCCTCTTCAATACCCTCCGCCAATGTAAGGCCATCTTTTGCAAGGTAAATCGCCATACCAGCGTTGAGGAGAACTGCGGTCCGTTTACCACCTTGCTCACCACCGAGAACGCGACGTGTAATCTCAGCATTCACTGTAGCGTCGCCACCTTCAAGCTCAGTTTTATCAGCGTATACGAAACCATAGTCCTTAGGATCGAATTCGTAGCTTGTGAAAGTACCATTATTAATTTCGCATACGTACGTTTTGTTGGTAGCCGTAATTTCATCAAGGCCATCGAAGCCGTGTACCACAGTACCGCGTTTCACACCAAGGTTAGCCAATACGCGAGCCAATGGTTCTACTAAAGATTTATCGTAAACGCCCATCAACTCAACCGTAGCACCTGCTGGATTTGCCAACGGTCCGAGGATATTGAATACTGTACGAACACCTAATGCTTTACGTACAGGGCCAGCATATTTCATAGCTTGGTGATATACAGGAGCAAACATGAAGCACATATTGGCTTTGTTGAGGACTGCCTCATTTTGTTCACCATTAAGCTCTAACTTAGCGCCCAATGCTTCAATCAAGTCAGCAGCGCCACATTTACTAGATACACTGCGGTTACCATGCTTTGCTACAGGAATACCTGCGGCAGAAATGATAAAACCAGAAGTAGTAGAAATATTGAACGTATTCGCTTCGTCGCCGCCAGTACCTACGATTTCCACAACAGTACCTTCATGAGGCACAGAACCAGCCTTCTCGCGCATAACCTCAGCAAAAGCCGTAACCTCATCTACAGTAGGACCTTTTGCCGCCAAAGCGCACAAGAAACCTGCCATAGGCACCTCGGCTACATCACCGCTCATAATCTTGTTCATTGTATCTTTAGCAAGGTCGTAGGATAAATCCTGACCATGCGTTACTGCATATAATGCGTCTTTAATCATTTTATATCTCCTTACTTGTTGTTCATTTTACTTCGCTTCAACGATAATAGGGCATATATCTGCTTTAATGCTACATGTGATTCACGTGGACCTATGCCCTACGCACTGTCACACGCACAATAAAATGAACAACAATTCAATATCTCTTAAATGATCCTGCGCATTATATGGAGTAACGCACAGGTCATTTCTTTATAAGAGGTGGGAAGATAGAACGGCGTAGCCGTTCTTTTCCCTTATAATGATTTGCAATTTTTTATTAATGGTAGTGATGGGACCGGATTTGGATTTAAAGTAAAGTTTAGTCGAGATGGTGGTCATAAAACGACTTTGGCCCTATCCCGAAGGGATAGACCTGGCCAGTGGAGGCTTTAGGGCCACTAGCTCGACTATTAAGGTATTTAAAGCAAATACCGGTCCACCGTGCTACTTCGATAAAAAATTGCGAATCATTTGTTCCCCGTTTGGTGTCATGATGGATTCCGGATGGAATTGCACGCCGTAGATTGGATAGTCTTTGTGTTCTACGCTCATTACTTCGCCGTCGTCTGTAACGGATGTGACGATAAGCTCGCTCGGTATAGTTTCGTCTACAATCGCCAAGGAGTGGTAGCGTGCTACTTCAAATTGTTCTGGTACGCCTTTTAGGATTTTGGATGGGTGTACTTGTTTGGCTACGCTTTGTTTGCCGTGCATCACTTGTTTTGCGTAAGATACGGTGCCACCAAATACTTCACCGATGGCTTGGTGACCAAGGCATACGCCGAGGATTGGGAATTCGCCTTTGCATTCGCGCAATAGGTCTTCGTATACGCCCGCATCAGCTGGTCTGCCAGGGCCTGGTGAAAGTATCACATAGTCTGGTTTCAACGCGCGGATTTCTTCAACTGTTAATTCATCGCTACGGATGACTTTAATATCTGGATCGATAGAGCCTACTAATTGGTATAAATTAAAAGAGAAGCTATCGTAATTATCTATAAGGAGTACCATTATTCTACCTCCTGTGCATCTGTAATTGCGGAAATCATGGATTGGCCTTTGATTAAGGTTTCGTTGTATTCGCTTGCAGGAACACTATCGCGAACAATACCAGCGCCAGCTCGAACGTAAACCTTGCCACCTTTATTCATGGCCATGCGGATACCGATACATACGTCCATGTTACCGGAGAAATCGATATAACCTACAGCGCCGCCGTATACACCGCGTGGGCTTTTTTCTAGTTCATGTAAAATCTCGATGGCACGAATTTTAGGAGCTCCGGACAAAGTACCTGCTGGCAATGTAGCACCGATAGCATCGAGGGCATCTTTACCGTCTTGAATGTCACCGCTTACAGTAGATGTAATGTGAATAACATGGGAGAAGCGTTGTAACATGTGTAACGCCTCTACTTTTACGGAACTAAATTTAGAAATTTTACCTAAGTCGTTACGTCCAAGGTCAACGAGCATGTTATGTTCAGCCAACTCTTTTTCGTCATTAATGAGTTTTTCTTCAATAGCGAGGTCCTCTGCTTCGTTTTTACCGCGGCGCATAGTCCCTGCAATTGGGAAGGTATACATTTTGCCATCTGTTAATTTTACCAATGTTTCTGGAGAGGCACCTGTAAGCTCTACATCGCCACCAGATAAGTAGAACATATATGGAGATGGGTTCAATGTACGCAATACTCGGTATGCATTTAACAAGCTACCTTCAAACTCAGCTTCACGACGATTAGATACAACACATTGGAAGATATCCCCTTCCTTAATGTAGTGCTGTGTCTTTTTAACAACTGCTTCAAACTCATCCTTTGTAAACTCAGAGGTAAACTCTGTTTTAAGGATGCCTTTTGGAATGTCCGCCTCTTTACCATTTACTACAAGATCAGCTAGTGCTTTAAGTTCAAGCTCAGCCTTGTTGTAGTTGCGTTCTAAATCGTTTGTACTGATGTTAGCAATCAAGTAGATTTTATTTTTATAATGGTCAAAGGCGATTACCTTATCAAAGAGCATAAGGTCTACATCGTTTACCATCGCAGAGTTATCATCTGGCGTTGGGAAATCCAATGTTGGCTCGATGTAGCGAATGTATTCATATGCGAAGTAGCCTACAAAGCCGCCTGTGAAGGTTGGTAGCTCTTCTAAGCGAGGGCTTTTATATTGGCTCAAAATATTGCGAATCTCTGCAGCTGGGTCAGAACACTCAAAAGTACGCGTTGTACCATCTTTGATAGTCATTGTATGATTTTTGCAGAAGAGCTCGATCTTAGGATCATAGCCCAAGAAGGAGTAACGGCCCCAATGATTACTATTATCCGCACTTTCAAGCAAGTACGTATGACTGCTCACTTGTTTTAATGCTTTCAACACACTAATCGGTGTGCGTACGTCGGATAAAATTTCCATATATACAGGCACGATATCGTAGCCCGGTGCGATAGCTTTCACACGGTCAAGACTAGGGAAAATCATGAGAACCTCCATCTGGCGTTTGCCAATAAAAAAACTCGCCCATGACAATATAACGTCAAGGACGAGTCTATAGTTCTATTCTTATACAATTATTAGAAAATACTTGTATTATGCTATAAATCGCGGTACCACCTTGTTTGAATGCAACGCATTCCCCTTTCGCAGGATACTAACATATCCCTCACGACTAACGCTCGTGTGACGTCGCACCATACTAGGAATGAAATTCATTCTTTTCCATGCGCCCTCGGTGGTCCATTTAATAAGCTGCGTACTACGGGTTCTCAGCTAATCCCGCTCTCTGTGAGTGCATTTCCTATTTTTATCTCCACCTCATCGGTTTCTTTTAGGCGAGTATAAAATTATAATCTGATTATAATGTTTCTATAGAATGAAAGTCAAGGAAAATCTTAACTTTCACCTTATCCTTAGATTCATCAACCATATAATATCGCTACTTGTGATTAAATAATGTATCCCTATTCACCTTAGCAAATTCAGAATATTTATATTGTTTTCCTCTAAACACTAATAGTATACTGAAATTACATATGTTATCAGCTTCTACTGATTATTATGCGGAGGAGAGAGCATGAGTTTTTATTTTACTGATCAAATACAGCAGTCTTTCAATAAAATATTCCATCAATGTAATAAAGATATCGCTTGGGAGGGTAAGGCTGAGCTTGATGCCCTTGTGAAACTTGACGAGGAAGGCCAAAAGATTCCTGGTATTGGCGATGTGTACGCTATTTTGGCGCGCGTCTATTCCGGCCCTCAGTTCACCTGGATTGAAGCAGGCTTTCCTGAGGATGACACAAAGGCGTATAGTTATTTACATACGGCTATTCGCAAAGGCAGTGCCATCGCTATTTTACAAGCTATGCGTACCTCTGGTGCCCTTACACCAACTATTGAAAAAGAGTTGCCTATGACAAAGGACCAAGCATTCCAGCGCGTCTATGAAGGCGCCCAAAAGGGTTGTTCTTACTGTGCCTACGCCATTGCCAATGTATTCCAATGGGGGGATTACCACATCTTACCATCGGCTCAAAAGGTGGCTAATGAAGGTGAACCATCTACCTTTGTCCGTTTCTTAAAAGGCTTGTTTGCCCAAGCAGATCAACGTAGGTTCGCAAATAAAATAACTACCATTGCTCAGAAATGGTTGCGTAAATCCGCCGAAGCAGGCCTTATTATTGCATACCGCAACTTACGCATTACCTATATAGAGCAAGATAATAGTGCAATGGAAGAACAAGTCATTTTTGAAGGGGCTGCAGCAGGTTTGCCACTCATGATGTATTTAGCTGGCGATATTTGTAAGTCTCGCGGGGAGCATGAACGAGCGCTCGAATATTTTGAGCGCGGTGCCGCCATGAATAATGGCATGTGTTTGCGTGAAGCTGCCGAGTACTATGCAAAACCATGTGAGTCTAATAAAAGAATCCCTCAGGATATTCAAAAGGCCCTCAGATACTACGAGCGTGCTGCTATAAGCCCAGATTATTTAGACTTTAATGACCACGCTTATGCTACCATGCAGGCCATCATCCTTCGCACATTGAATATCGATGGTCAGTCCCAAGACTGGTCTCGCATCGCTCACTTATTACAACAACCAGCCATTTACACTCTCGATGCGATTTGGCCATATCTCGCTTATGTATTTACTTTTAAAAAAGGTAATACCCCTGCTATAAGAACCGCCATAGAGTGCGTCAATCAGGCTAGCAAATGTTTCGATAGATACGGTAGCTATGACTATGCGGACCATCTATGGCAACTGGCAGCCGGCTATTGCTACGAAATTGGTGCCATTACAAAAGAACCTGATTTAGACCAAGCCGTTACGTTCTACGAGCATGCTCGTGAAAGCATCAGACGTCTCAACACAAGAAACGATAATTGGTTAGGTACTGGTGAGCCGTTGGTAATTCCTGACGAAGCCTCTGAGCGATTAGAGGCCTTTGAACTCGTTGATGGACATTATCAGTACAAAGAAGGGATAACGCAATCTTCTACAACATGTAATCCTATGCCCCCTGCTTGGCCTCAAAACTCCGTAGATGTATTAGAAATCTTTGAGGACTCTACTACTGGTTGGCGCACGAATAAATACGACTGGAATTTCATTCAACGGGAATGGGATACACAAAAATATCTCAGCTTTATCATCTACGATAATCGCCAATCCATAGAAAACGTAATTTACGATGTGTACAGTATCGTTATGTTCCACAATGAAGACAAAAACAATTGTACTATCTATCTATACGGCTACATTGAGGAGCCTAGCGAACTAGATGAAAACGTGGATCCTAGGGTATATGAAATAAGATACTTTAAAGAAATGTCCATTCCTGAAGGTCTCGCATTAATTAAAAACTTCTATGATAATGCTACATTGCCTGTTATTGATGAAAGATGGGAAAAACAGTACAAAAATACTACGCCTCCTCGAGAATATGTATTAACTTGTGACAACGATATCTTCTACCTCAATCAATATGAACTTTCCAATCAAATGATTAAGGATGCCTTAGAAGGCGTAGCCAATGGCACGTACGATATCATTGCGGTTCGCCCATCTAACCTCGACGATCCAGGTATTAGCTACTTCATCGAGCGCGGAAAAGGTAAAAACTTACACATTTCTCTCTATATCACTATAGAAGACGACGTAGAAGATGACATCGTATATGGCTTTAAACGGGAATCTAGCAACTTAACCTCTATTAACTACTGGATTCAAGAATCTATAACAAGCAATAAACTTCCGGACTTAAGCGATTGGGAAGAAGTTAAAAAGAAAGACTAAAGGAGGGATACTTTGGAAACGTGGAAACGAACGGTGTACATTTGCGCATTCTGCATATTCTTCATGTCCCTCGGGATTAGTCAGGTAAGCCCTATTCTCCCTCTATACTTCCATGAAATGGGCTTAAGCGATACAGGATCGATAGCACAATGGTCCGGTGCCTCCATGGGCATCACCTTCCTCATTGTCTGCTTAGCAGCTCCCTTCTGGGGCCGATTAGCAGACCGTAAGGGACGTAAGATTACCCTCATACGCTCTAGTCTTGGTATGGCTATATGTAGTATATTATTGGGCTTTCAGACTACACCAGAAGGTGTGTTCCTCGTTCGTACATTGCAAGGGTTAGTAAGCGGTTTTTACCCCGCATCGGTAACACTTATCGCGTCAGAAACACCGCAAAACCATACAGGTTGGGCTCTAGGGATTATAGGATCCTTTAGCCTTGCAGGCTCACTAGCCGGTCCGCTTGTAGGAGGGTATCTCAGTGATGTAGTAGGTATTCGAAATGACTTCTTTATCATCGGGGCCCTTATGCTTATCTCCTTTGGCTTGACGGCTATGCTAGTACATGAAAACTATGTTCCAAAGCCACTTGTTGAGAAGCAAACCTTTAGAAATCTAAAAACTCACTTACCTGAGTTTTCTAGTTTAGTCGCTTTATCTGCAACCTCCTTCCTGTATGCCATTTCGGTTACTGCCATCTCCCCCATTATGACGGTTTACATTAAAGGAATGCTACCAAGCAATACGGAAAATATAGCCTTCATATCTGGTGCTGTGTTCTCTGCCATGGGTATCGCCCAATTCTTTAGTAGCTCTCCACTGGGGAAATTAGTAGACCGCATAGGCCCTAGAAAGGTGCTCATCTACTCGATGATCTATGTAGGTCTACTCAATATACCGCAAGCCTATGTGGACTCTGTGTATGTACTTGGGTTTATCCGTTTCTTGCAAGGTTTTGGGCTAGGTGGTATGTTACCTGCGCTCAATACCTATTTAGCATCAAAAACACCTAAGGAATATACGGGACAAGTATTCTCGTACAATCAGTCTTGTTTGTCTATGGGTTACTTTCTAGGCTCCTTTGGTGGTTCCATCGTAGCCGCTCAATTTGGCTTCACAACCCTTTTCTGGGCATGTAGCCTTACCTTTATCGGCGCTGCCCTATGGGTTGCGTTAAAACTAAAGTAACGCCGTAATACAACGAAAATAGTGCAAATGCATTAAAGAAACTATATAAACAAATAAAAAGAGCTGTCTCCAGAACTCAGATGTGTGTGTACTGATTCCGAAACAGCTCTTTTATTATATTTTTTGTAAAAGTTTAGAAACTTTCACTACCTAGGGGATGATCATTCTATATGTATAGAATAACTATTGTCTCTAGTTAGGTATTATAGGATACCGAGGATTTCCCACCATGCGTAGCCCACTGTAAGGTTTACGATGAAGCACATGATAGCGAAGATACCGCCGATAATCCACCAGCTCTTAACTGTGTTGTAACCAGCACCGAATACGATTGGAGCCGCTGCACCGCCGTAGTGAGTCAACGCACCACCGTAGGAGTTTGTAGCAGCTAGTAACAAGGACAACGCCATTAGGTTTACACCCGCTACTTTACCTACAGTAAGGAATACTGGAAGCATAGCTACAACGTACGCACTACCAGAGGCGAACAAGTAACGAACAGCGATACTGATAGCGCCGATGATAATAAGAGCCAGCATTGGGTTGTCGCCGAAGTTGAAGTGTGTACCCATAAAGTCAGCTAGCCATTCAAAGAATTTAACCTTGGACAACGCACTAGACATGCCAATGATACCACCGAACCAGATCAATGTATTCCAAGCACCTTTGGATTCAAGCATATCTTCCCATTTAATAACGCCGAACACGAGAGCAGCCACCATAGCTACGATAGCTACAGCTGTTGCATCAAGTGAGAATTTAATACCAAAGCCTTGAGTCAAGATGGAAGGCAAAGCCCAACCAACTAAAGCAAGAATAAAGATAGCGATAAGCGCTTTCTCGCGACCAGTGATAGGTCCAAGTTCTTTCAAACCTTCATCAGCAATGCCGTGAGAATCGATATGTTGAATAGATGGTTTGTCTAAGTAGTATACCAAAGCAGGTGTAATAAGAAGCATTACAAGACCTGGTACTACGAGTGCTAAAGCCCAAAGGCCCCAGTTGATATCTACGCCGAGGATTTTGTTCATATAGTCAGCAGCCAATAAGTTTGGTGCCATTGCTGTAGCGAACATCAAGCTTGTTACCTTAGTCACCATGTAAGTGTTAACCATGAGGTACGAACCAGCTTTTTTAGCGCTTTCACCAGGCTCAGAGCCCAAAGCTTTTGCTACAGAGTTCATGATTGGGAACACGATACCGCCACAACGTGCTGTGTTGGAAGGTGTTACTGGGGAAATAATAAGATCTAATAAAGCAGTTACATATCCAAGGCGCAATGTAGTGTGACCTAAGGATTTAATCAATAGGTACGCAATACGACGGCCAAGACCTGTTTTTACGAACGCCACACTGAGGGAGAACGCAGAGAATACTAACCATACTGTTGTAGATGCATAACCAGACAATACGTTTTTCGTAGCATTCAAGAAAATTGCAGAACCTGCAATAGATAATAACAAGATAATTGGTGCTGGCCAAGGTTTAACAACAAGACCAACGATAGCCATTAAATAAAAACCTAGCAGTCGCCAAGCTTCAACGCTCAAACCTTCTGGCGGTGTAATGAACCACATTGCCAGAGGAATGGCAAACATAATTGCAATTTTAAGTAGCTTACTCATTCTTACTCTCCTTTAACATAAGCTATGCCTTTCATGATCGGTCGCGCTGTTCTAGCGACGCCCGCCTTCTCCACATGCCAACCAGAGTCATTAGTCAAGCATATTTCGAAATCAAATTTTCCTGATGGATGCGCCAAAGTAACGCGATTTGTCGCTTTAGCACGTTCGCTTACTACTTCGTTCGCCACAGTACCCGCAATCAGCGCTGCCGTAGCTGTACAAATACCACCTGTAACAGCATAGGCTTTATGCATTACAGCTAGTGCCTTTGTACGCGCCACGATGTCTATACTATTCCCCTCAATAGTTCGCCCATCGCTTGCCACGTAGGTTTGTGGTGCGGACACCATGCATACCTTTGGAACTGCAGGACTGGCAGCCTCTTTAGATGGAGCAAGTCCCATCATTACCGCCGCAGTAGTGCGAATATCTTCAAATGTATTGAGTAATACACCGCCATCCGTTTCTGTGAAAGCCGGTAATTCCGTGCCTTCATAACCAAGATCTAGAGCCTTTACAAATACAGCTGGATTAGCTGCATCTACGAGACTGACTTGGATTGTCCGTCCATCAGCCAATGTAATCGTGTCTTGTACATTGCCTGTTGGTAGTAACTTACCTGTCTTAGAACCACCTGGTTCCAAGAAATATAATGTAATACGAGCACCTGTACCTGGTACGCCATCGATAGCAAAATCACCATCAATAACTGGTTTGCCATCTTGGACTGGCACATGCGCTTCAATAACCTTATTTGTATTTGTGTTAAAGATACGAACTACGGTTTCTGGTTCTACGGCTTTCACAAAGCCTTCCATAATAGCAAATACCCCTGCACCAGCAGAAATATTGCCACAGTTACCTTCGTAATCTACCACCGCATCAGCGATACCGACATAACCAAAGGTGTAGTCGATATCCGCATCATCGCGGTCAGAAGGGTTTACGATAGCTACCTTGCTCGTCAATGGATCGGCACCACCGATACCATTAATTTGACGCGCATCGGGAGAGCCATATAAATCTAAAATCATACGATCCCGAGCAGCTGGGTCAGTTGGAAGCGTATCTTTTAACAGATACGCCCCTTTACTAGTACCGCCGCGCATATAAGTAACAGGAATTTCTTTATACCCGTTCATAACTTACTCCTTTATGCTCACCACTTACGCTTTGCAATTTGCATAGTAGTTGATGAGACAACCTGCTGCGATAATCTCTTTTTCTTCATCGCTGAGGTGACCTAAATGCAATGTAATTTCTGCTTTCTTCACACCACCGCTGATAACATATGCTTTGTAATCATCGGAGTCGGAGAATAATTGGTCACGCACATTTGGCACATATACATAGTCGCCTACTGCCATCATTTTAGAGTCTTCTTCACTAGTTACAAACGGTAACATACCCCAGTTAATTACATTACTGCGATAGCGTTTTGTAGCATATTCAATAGCAATATTAGCACCGCCACCTAATACGCGTTGGCAAGATGCTGCTTGTTCACGAGCAGAACCATCGCCAGGGCGATTAGCATATACCATGCTAGAAACTGCTGTAGATGTAGCCATATCTTCTACAGTTTCTCCAAGACCAAGCGCTTGTTTTACTTCTTTGTATGCGCTTACTAAGTCTGCTGCGCTGTCACCTTCTTGACGAGATTTTTCCCAATCACGAACGACTTTTGCGCGACCTACATATTCAGGAACCTTGCGGCTCAAAGCAAATTCAGACAATGCATATGGGTCGGAACGGAAGGAGGATGTTTCACCAGATGGAATCAATTCATCTGTAGTTGTTACAGGATCATCAATATAAGCAGCTACTTTAAGCAATACATTTGGTGTCAATGCCTTAATAGAAGGCCAAGGTTTAATGGATGGACCGTAAATGAGTTCCGCATCTTTTTTAGGTTCATTAAAGCCACTGTATACTTTACTTTGATACGGTTTATCATCGTAGTGATATGCTGGTACTGCATCATCGTATTCTACATCTGTTGCTGCCGTTAAGGCGCCACCATTAATAGCTGTAGCTGCTACAGAGCGAGCATCGAGAAGTGCTACAGAAGAGATTTGACCATTGCCAGGTTTAGACCCTTCCCGGTTCGGGAAGTTACGTGTCGCATGACGACCGCTGAGTCCCGTATTATTAGGTGTATCGCCTGCACCGAAGCATGGGCCGCAGAAAGCAGTACGTACGATAGCACCTGCTTCCATTAAGTCTACAAGGGCACCGTTTTTCATGAGTTCTAAGTAAATTGGTTGGCTAGAAGGATATACGCTGAACGCGAAACGACCAGAACCTACGCTCTTACCACGCACGATATTTGCGGCTTGCATAATATTTTCATACAAACCACCAGAGCAACCTACGATGATACCTTGATCTAAATGTAATTTACCGTCAAAGTGTTTTTCAGGCAATTGTAAGGACAAAGATTTATTATCTAATTGTTCAACAGCTTGGCGTTCGATTTCTGCTAATAAATCGCGACCGCCTTCATTGATCTCTTTAATGGTATATACATTGCTTGGATGGAATGGCATAGCAATCATGCTTTCCACTTCATCAAGATTAACTTTTACCAGGCCATCATAGTAAGCCACATCGCCAGGGTTAAGCTCTTTGTACGCATCACCGCGACCATGGAGTGTTAAGAACTCTTTCGTATTGCTGTCTGTTCGCCAGATTGTTGTAAGGCATGTAGTCTCTGTAGTCATTACATCGATGCCATTACGGAAGTCCATGGATAAGTGTTCAATACCAGGGCCTACAAATTCCATTACTTTATTTTTTACAAAGCCATTTTTAAATACAGCTTTTTCAATAGCAAGAGCCACGTCTTGTGGGCCTACGCCGTGTTTAGGTTTACCATCGAGGTAGATAGCGATAACCTCTGGACGTTGTACATCATAGGTGCGACCGAGCAATTGTTTTACAAGCTCTGGACCGCCTTCACCAATCGCCATAGTACCAAGCGCACCATAACGAGTATGGCTGTCGGAACCGAGGATCATTTTGCCGCAACCTGCCATTGTTTCACGCATATATTGGTGAATAACTGCAAGATGAGGAGGTACATAGACGCCGCCGAAGCGTTGTACTGCGGATAAGCCAAATACATGGTCGTCTTCGTTAATTGTGCCCCCTACAGCGGCTAAACTGTTATGGCAGTTTGTCAAAATGTAAGGGATTGGGAATTTATCTAGACCACTGGCAATAGCTGTTTGGATAATACCAACATAGGTGATATCGTGAGATGTTAACGCATCGAATTTGATGCGTAAATCTTGATCACCTTCATGTTGTTGGTGGTCCATTAAAATACGGTACGCCATCGTTTCTTTATAGGCGCGCTCTTTATTAAAAACTTCTTGCTGATCAAGGGCTGCACTAGAATCTGCAGGAACGATATCCGTACCGTGATATAAAAATACACCATTTGAAATTAACTCAACCATGACTTGCTCCTTTATTACTTTCAGGCATGTGTAAACCTTTACAAACACTATACTTTCACCATGTGTATTGGTGAAAGTTCCCTTCCTCTTACTAGTACCTAGTCTTTAATAATTTGTATTCATCTAGTATCCCTAATCTGAACCTAGTCTTTAGTCATATCTAATCTGTATAGAACTAGCAGCCCCTCATCTGTACCAACTCTATGGGATAGAGTACAATAATACATATGTAAAGGAGAGTTTATGGACACGAAAGATTGTACAATTTTAAAAACCTTAGCAGAGGAAAATAATATTACTTATGCGGCGCGTCGTCTATTTATGACACAACCCGCATTGAGTGAACGGATAAAAAAATTAGAAAAGGAATTTAACTGTCCCATCATCAACCGACAAGCTCGTGGTGTAGAGTTTACCTACCAAGGTCAGCGCCTTGTACGCTATGCCGAAGATTTGCTCAATTCCTACACTTCGGTGCGCCAAGAGCTATTAGCGATGGGCAGTGAACCACGCGGTACATTAAACCTAGGATGCTCAAATGTATTCGCTAAGTATCATATTCCCCATATCTTATCGACCTTTAAAGAGGCTTATCCTCATATCGATATCATCATGTATACGGGACTTAGCTATAAGCTGTACCACGACTTTCTTGAAGGTCGTCTACATGCTGCCATCATCCGCGGTTCTCACACTTGGACTGAGTCGAAAGAACATATTTGGTCTGAACCATTCTGTTTCTTTAACAGAACTCCTTGTTCCGTAGAGGATTTACCTCGTCTGCCATATATTCACTATCAAACAGATCCAAATTTACAGCAAACCATAGATGATTGGTGGTATTCTCACTACTCACAACCACCAATGCGCACCATCGAGGTAAATGATATCGATACATGCATGAAGCTCGTTAACCAAGGACTTGGTTTTACCATCCTCACCCAAAGCTGTGGCAACGATTACCCTAACCTATTTAAGGAAACCTTAAAGGATCTTGATGGTCACATCATGACTCGTGATACGTGGATGTACACCCGCCATAGTGCACTTGAGTCCAAACCAGTTCAAGCATTTTATAATTTTATGAAAACCTGGTCCAACACCAAAGCATAGCATCTATTCCTTTAATACATATAATATATTATGAAAGTGCAATAAAAACAAATTGCTCTTTTCTTTAGTATCCATAAATTTTGCTTATACCTTATATCTTAATATATGCAAAAAAAGAACCCGTCATGACTTAAGAATCATGACGGGTTTTCTTTTATATAACTACTTTAATCATAGTAATTATTAGGCTTTTACTAAGCCACCCCATATAGAGCTATAGTAACAATAGCATAATCACTACGGTAGCAATAATACATGGTACAGCATTACGTTTCGCCATTTCCATAGGGTTAATACCAGCAAGGCCGGCAATGATGATACCTGCACCTGCTACTGGACTCATACTACGACCGATGCCAGCACCTAATTGGGCCATGGAGCCGAGTTGCATAATACCATATCCAAAGTCTGCTGCATGAGGTGTTACCGCACCGTTAAACGCAAGGGCTGCTGCATTACCAGAACCAGAGATAACTGCCAATAAGAATGGACCAAAGGCAGCACCGATTTGAGCGATTTGTTGAGAGTTCTTCATACCATCAATGAGTGCACTTGTAAGTCCAATGTACTGCATACCCGCAGTAAAGGCTGCCGCCGCAGCCATAAGACCGACTACATCACACATGCCATCGCCAGTACCGCGGAAGAATTTCTTAACTGCATCTGTTACATTAGGTCGTACAACAATAATGCCGATAGCTGTACCAATGAGCATAGACACAGGCACAGAAATTTCTGGGATCACCGCTACTTGTTTACTACCGAGTACGAGTAATACAAGCGGAATGATTGGGATGATGGCGTATAAGTAATTTACCTTAAATTCTTTACCTTCTTCTTCGTTAGCCTCGTTCAATACATATCCTGTATGTTCCTTCTTAACGATAGCTACGATATTGAGCAAGATAGCTGCTACTACGATACCAATAATGGCTTGCATAGAGAAGCTCGCAATAACGGTCATTACGTCTTCACCTGCTAGTTGTGCTACTTGCGGGTTAAACATAAGGCCTGGGCTCAATGCACTACCCCAAGTACCTAGGAAAATGGCAGAACCTGCCATCGCTGGATGTACACCAGCACGAATAAGTGCAGGAATCAAGAGTGCACCTACTGCAGCCGCACAGCCTGCTGCTGTAGGCAACGCAATGTTGATCAAGAACGTAATAATAACAGCACCAGGAATGATGATTTTAGTCATCTTTTTAAGGCCTGCAGAGATGAAATATACCATATGCTCTGTACATTTTGTATACTCCATAACATAACTAAAACCAAGCACTGTACAAATGGTTGGTACAAGCCCTGGATTTGTAAGTTCTTTTACAAAGGCTGTCGTACCAGCACTAAGCTGCCCACCAATAAAGCACATTAACAAGCCCGACAACAATAAAACGAGCCGTGTTTCAAACTGTTTAATAATGGCAATAAACGTCGCCACTACGATAACAATACCAGCAATAACCATAATCTCTCCAATCCGGGTATTCCCAACAAATAGAACGCATTCTCTGCCATTCTATTACGGAATACACACTTCTAACCACGTAAAACATGATATCTTAGGTAGTTAACACAAATCTAACTAAATTATATCTACATCAAATATTACACCGCACTCAACCTAGTTAAGTTTAGTACTTTCTAAACTAAGCTTTCTTAGCACCGTGTCTAATATCTTAGCTCCCGTAACGATGTCATCTAGGTCCGCAAATTCAGCCGGATTATGGCTGATACCTTCGCGGCATGGAATAAAAATCATTCCTGTAGGAACATCGTCGGCCCAATGCATAGCATCATGACCAGCACCGCTTGGCATAGTCATATAGTCTACGCCTACAGACTGAACAGCCTCTTCAATTTCTCGAATCATGGCCGGATGCATCGCCACAGGGTGATCTTGTGCAATAGGTTCAATCGTATAGGATAAGCCTCGTTTCTCTGCAATAACATCAATAAATTCCTTAATGAGGGTAACTACAGAATCACGGGCCACCTTAGAAATACTGCGAATATCTACACCAAGTTTAACGGCTCCAGGGATAACGTTCATCGCGCCCGGTGTTACCTCAACAACACCGACTGTGCCCACCACTGGAGGCTCCTCTTGCATGGATGCAATCTCCTCAATACCGAGAATGATTTTAGACGCCCCACAGAGCGCATCATGACGCAAGTTCATTGGTGTGGCTCCACTATGATCCGCATTGCCACGGATGGTTACATAGAACCGCTCTGGTGCGGCAATACCAGTTACAACGCCGATGGGTTTTGCTTCATGCTCTAGCACCTTACCCTGTTCGATATGTATTTCAGTGAAAGACTTTACAGGTCGTTCATATTCCATATGCTCAATAGCATCAGGATTTAAATTACGACCTTTCAACGCATCATACAAGGACACACCTTGTTTATCTACTAAGCGTTGTAAATCTTGTAATGTCAATTCACCACGCATAGCTTTACTGCCCAATGTAGCCGCTCCAAAACGGCTAGACTCTTCACACATAAAGTCCACCACTGCAATGGTATGGTCATGTTCAAAACCATCATCAGTCATACTGCGAACCGCTTCGATAGCAGACAATACGCCCACAACACCATCATAGTTGCCCCCATTAGGTACGCTGTCCGTATGAGAGCCAACCATAACAATCGGTAGCTCAGGTTTCTTACCAATCTTATAGCCTATAACATTCCTGAAACCATCAGTTTCCACGGTGAGTCCCGCATCAGTCATGCGGTCAATAATATATTGGCGCCCCTTCCAATCTGCATCGGTGAAAGCTAGGCGATTAATCCCCTCACCAGGTGCAGTCAATTGTGCCATAGCATCAAAATCTTTAGCTAAACGCTCTCGTTGAATCATATAACACCTCACAATCTAATACTCATATTACATCTAATATATAGCACACTATACATAGTTCGATGCATACATCTATATAGTTATGTACCTATAGTTTGGATGTATGCATCACAATATCTCAATCAATATGTCCTATTTTAAATAGTGAGTAGCAATTGTACCTAACGCAATAATGCCATTTAACATGTCTTCTTCATCGATATCGAATAATGGATTATGATGAGGTGCTTTAATAGCAGAGCCTAATACCATATAGGTTGCTCGACCACCATGATCGATTACACGGTTCAAGAAGTAAGCACAGTCTTCACTACCACCGCCGCTATAATCAAATGGCACCTCTTTAAAGATACCCAATGGTTCAATGATGGATTGCACCTCGCGCGCTAAATCATCGCTGATACGGCCTGCCGGTGTTTCACCTTGTTTTGTAATTTCAAAGGTACAGTCATGCATTTCTGCAGCACCTTTAATAATGGTCTTAGAGCGTTCAATCATATAATCATTGATCTCTGTAGTAGCACCACGAGTTTCTAATTTAAGAACAGCTACATCAGGTGTAACATTGCGACCTGTACCGCTTTCAAAAACACCTACATTCATACGAGAAGCACCTTGGCTGTGGCGAGCAATAGCTTGTAAGTTTATAACGGCTGTACAGCCTGCAAGCATAGCATTTTGTGCTTTTTCTGGAGATCCACCGGCATGGGAAGAATAGCCGTGGAACACAGCATCAAGTTTCGTAGTCGCCAAGAATCCATGGTCGCTACAAGCAAAGCAATTGGATAGCTTTTCATTAAACCCAATGTGCATACCAAACATCAAGTCTACATCATCAACTACGCCAGCCTCTACCATTGCTTTAGCACCACGTACACCTTCCTCTGCTGGTTGAAAGATAAGTTTGATGGTGCCTTTTAGTCCATCCTTATGTGTAGCTATATACTCTGCAAGGCCAAGGCCCATTGTCATATGTGTATCATGACCACAAGCATGCATCGCTTTATCATGGCGAGAACGGAAACCATTCTTAGCAGGAATATGGTTAGATGCTTTAGATTCGATAACATCATTAGAATCCATATCTGCACGAAATGCCACAACAGGACCATCATCACTGAACTTCATAGTTGCTACGATAGCTGTTTTACCATAGCCCATTTTCTCTACTAGCTCAGGATCAGCACCTTCATCCATAGCACGAGCCATGGCTGCTTTCATAGCCTCTTCGCTAGGTAAGCCCATACGAGAGTCTAAATCGAGGACATCTGCGCCGAGTGCCACATCATAACCCAAGGCAATTAATTTTTCAGCTACTTTAGCAGCCGAACGATATTCAAGCCAAGCTGGCTCTGGATACATATGAAAATCACGACGCATAGCGATAAAATCATCGCTTCGTTGTTGTACAAAATCTTTTACAGACATAGGAACCTCCTAAAAATTAATTTTCTTTAATTCATTTCTATTTTATTCAATTTTTCTAGTACTTCTCGTTTGATTTGTCGTTGCCGATCCCAAGCAATAATGAATACGGTAGCAATGATACAAATCATACCCATAATACCGATAAAGGTAAATTCATTCCCTAGCAGGGCCCAGCCAAATAGTGCTGCCGATATCGGTTCTAACGACGAAAGGATAGAGCCTTGTATAGCACCAATACGCCGCACACCTTCGATATAAGCATTAAAGGATACAACCGTTCCCAGTATAATAATAGCGAATAATCCAAGCCATGTCATTCCATCCCAAATTGCTTCAGAATCGATTTGCTGGAACATAGCTAACGAAATAAATCCACAGATAAACATGGCAAAACCAACAATCGATGTAGTGCCATATTTCTTTAATAGTTCAATCGGTTGCAATGTATAGACACAGATGCTGGCTGCAGATATGAGCCCCCACAGTAAAGCCTCGCCATTAATATTTTCCATATCTAAACCATCTTGTGAGACGATACAAACGGTACCAATCATGGCTAGTACAACACAACCGGTCTCTGCAATAGACGGCTTTTTAAAGTATCGTAGGAAGAGATAAATAATAATTAACGTTGGCGCTACATATTGAAGGACCGTAGCAATGCCCACGCCGGAAATAGCGATAGCTCTAAAGTACGTATACTGCGCTAGAGCAATGCCAAGAACACCGAAGATGAGCAATTTACCAAAGTCTTTTTTATTTTTAAAAATATCAAAGATGCGCATTCCATCTTGCATATAGGCCAATATAATCGTCAAGAACCCGGCCACGAGTAGCCGAACCTCTAGTAGCCACTCTACATTTAAGTGTTTTGCCCCTTCCAGATATTGTACAGAAGTGCCTGAAAGGCCCCAAAACAAGGCTCCTAGAATAGCTAACGCCATGCCAATCCACTGTTTCTCCCCCATCTAATTCCTCCATCTAATGCGACAGTAAAACACTATAACATCATAACAAAGAGGCCTCTAAACCGCAATATACAGCAAAGAGACCTCAATTATTAATTACGTTTTTCAAGAGCAATAATAATAACAGTAGCGATGATCATGGCCATGCCAATTAGCCCTAACGCACTAAATTGGTTGTCTAAAAAAGCCCATCCAAAGAAAGCCGCCGAAATCGGCTCAATAGATGACAAAATAGAGCCCGGCACAGCGCCTATGCGCTTAACCCCTTCTAAATAGGCGTTAAAGGATACAATGGTCCCCAGAAAGACAACATTGAAACAGCCAATAACAGTCCATACATCCCACAAAGCATAGGAATTTGGTTGGTGGAACAAGATAGCCGCCACAATACCACTGAGGAGCATACCAAAACCTACAATTGGTAAGGTTCCATATTTATATAGTAAATCTACAGGAGAAACACTATATACAGCGACGCCTACAGCAGATAAGAGGCCCCACACGAGCACTGCAAGAGGGAAACTTTCAAAAGAAAAGCCATCATTCCCCATCAAACAAATCGTACCTACCAAGGCCAGTATAACGGAAATAATCTCCCCTTTAGAGGGCCGTTTACCATAACGTGCTAGCATGTAAATAATAATCATGGATGGTGCCAAGTATTGGAGTACCGTCGCAATACCAGCTCCAGCCAAAGCAATGGATTTAAAGTATGTATATTGGCACAAGGCCATGCCAAATACACCAAAAACGATAAGGCCTGCTGTATCTTTTAAACTACGAAAGACATCGAAGATAGAATTACCATATTTAAACCACGCATAAACAACGGTTAATAATCCCGCTGTAATTAATCGCATGGTAACTAACCATTCCAAGTTCATATCCCTATAGTTGCTTAAGAACTGTACTGAAGTACCTGATACGCCCCATAAAATGGCCCCTAATAGGGTTAGTAAGACACCTATAATATCATATCGATTCATAGAATTACTCGCCTAAGAGATCGACATGCACTTTTACAACAACTTTACGGATTTTAATAGGCTTATCATTAACTGCTAACAGTGGTCTATGAATATCAGATGGGAAGAATACTGCATAATACCCTTCTGGACAGTAGATATGACCTTCATCAACGGATTCGTTTGGATAGAAATAGCAATCTCGTTCTGGATAGGATTCTAGCGGTTTAACAAGGCCTTTATCTACGAAAAAGCCCATATTTTCTTCGCCGCACACCATAAATTGAATATCTACATAGTTGCGATGAGATTCAGGTTTTGTAGTTTCAAATAGCTTGGTTTCTACATCGTCCACATTGGCATACATCATGTCACCTTCAATAGCATGACGGCCGCCTGGCAATGCTTTCAAATCTGTATTTTTTAAGAAATCTAAAGCTCGTACGATGGCTTTAGGATAGCCCATTTTTGTATAATCTGCAGTAATGCTAGAGAAAAACATATACGATCCTTTCCCAATATATAAAATAACACCCGATACATAAGCAATTGTATTACCTTTAATGTTAGCACATATATACATAAAGAACTAGCAATTCTGTGATTTCCAATGCATCTACACATACCAGTGATTAGGTCTCAATATTCTCCATTATTGATCAAGCTCTATCCTAATCTATTTCATATATAGTAAAAGCCCTCCATACGCTACATATATGGAGGGCTTGTGTAAAATACTATTCAAATTTATGACTTACGTCAATTGTTATGCTATTAAGTTGTTACGATATGCAATTATCTATTCAGTTGTAGTGATTCTAACTGTATTTGATACAGTACGTGGACATGTTCTTAACTTTATTCTTGAGTCTTACGAGCAGCGATAATTTCTTCCGCTTGCTTATGTGGAACCTCTTCATATGTATAGAACTGACGGTTAAATACGCCTTGTCCTTGAGTGATGGAGCGCAATGCAGTCACATAGTCGGACATTTCAGCCAATGGTACTTGTGCTTTAACAACAGAAATACCTGTTCTTTCACTTTGTTCCATGCCTAATACACGACCTCGACGACTATTTAAATCACCCATGATGTCGCCCATGAAAGCATCTGGTGCAAACACGTTAACTTCATAGATTGGTTCTAATAGGACTGGTTTCGCCTTAGGAATTACATCCTTGATAGCCTGTGACGTAGCTACTTTGAATGCTAACTCTGAGGAGTCTACGCTATGGTAAGATCCATCCAAGAGTGTCACTTGCACGCCAATCATAGGATATCCCGCAATTAAGCCTTTATCTAGGGTTTCTTTGGCACCCTTTTCCACTGCTGGTATGTATTGTTTAGGTACAGCACCACCAAAGATTTTGTCTACGAATGCAAATTCGCTTCCATCGTATAATGGGTCCACTTGAATCTTAACGTGACCATATTGACCATGACCGCCACTTTGTTTCTTATATTTAGACTCGGTTTCAGCGGAGCCTTTAATGGTTTCGCGGTATGGAATGTATGGAGTCACAAGTTTAGCTTGTACGCCATATTTACGATCCATTTTGTTGAGGATATGCTCGAGATGAACCTCGCCCATACAATCGATTTGTAGTTGACGGGCCTCAGCATTTTTCACTACTACGCAAGTAGGATCTTCTTCTGCTACTTTTAGAACAGCACCAGCTAATTTTTCCTCCTCACCTTTTTTCACAGGTTCCAATGCCACTGTGTATAGAGGTTGAGGGAAACGGATAGCGTCGTATGTCACTTTAAAGTCAGGAGCAGTTAATGTATCGCCAGTCTTAGCATTAGCCAATTTCGGTATCACTACGATATCGCCAGCTTTAGCGGCAGACACAGGGATTTGTTGCTTCCCGATAAGGGTAACCATCTTGCCCCATTTTTCTTCTACACCTTGGTTTACATCATAAAGGCGATCGCCTTCTTTTAGTTCACCAGAGAAGATACGTACAAAGCTTTGTTTGCCTGCGAATGGGTCTAACAATGTTTTAAATACGAATGCAGTTAAAGGTTTATCTACATGTACTACACATTGTTCGCCGGTTTCCGCATCAGTTGCGGTCATCACTTTTTTAGTTGCATCCGGCATGTAACGGATCATACGATCCAATACTTGATCTAGGCCAATACGAGATGTGGCACTGCCACACATGATTGGGCACACACGGCCACTAATCATCCCTTCACGCAAGCCTTGGCGAATTTCCTCTAAGGATAATTCTTCGCCTTCTAAATATTTTTCCAACAATTCATCGCTACCTTCAGCCGCGGCTTCTACGGTCATTTCCCGAATTTCTTGAGCCTTTTCGATAAGGTGAGCTGGTACAGCAATCTCTGTTGGTTGGCCGTCCTTGTAAGTAAACGCAGTCATTTTTGCTACGTCTACGACGCCTTCAAAGTTGGCGCCTTCACCGATAGGAATCTGCAATGGCATAATGCCTTTGCCAAATAATTCCCGCATTCTTTCAATAGTACCGAAGAAATCGGCACCATCAACATCCATTTTATTGATAAATGCCATGCGTGGCATTTGTAATTCCACTGCATAATCCCAAGCGCGAACTGTGTCAGTTTCTACACCAGATGTGGCGGATAGTACCATTAACATACCATCGCACGCACGCAAAGCGGCACGAACTTCGCCATGGAATTCATTATAGCCTGGAGTATCTACGAAGTTAACCTTATGGTCATGCCATTCACATGGAGCCATGCCCAATTGGATTGTTACGTTACGTTTAATTTCTTCAGGTTCAAAGTCCATAATATGTTTATTGTCTTGGCCTTTACCTACGAAATCAACTGCACCAGAGGTTAACAACAAAGATTCGACAAGAGCTGTTTTACCCGCACCATCGTGGGAAACAACAGCAACATTTCTAATTTTATCACTACTGTACTCTTTCATCGGAATCGCCTCCTTAATGGCAAATTACGGCTTTTGCTAATACATTTCGACACCCAAATAGAAAAGTCCTCTTTTTCCGAAAAAATTTATCAAAAAAAGAGGACTCTTTATTAATATTAATTTATAAATCAGTATTATCTACCCACTAAAGAGGCACAGCCACTAAGAAGTGCCATGAAAAGTGCCCAAATTATAGCGATGATTATGGACGTTAAGATGCAAGCAATGAATACTTTCATCTTCGTAAGCATTACTTGTCTTGCCATAAGTTCTAAGGATACCCAAATGGATATAACAAATAATACTATTGTTCCTACAACATAGATGACACTAGCAAGGGCACTACTATCGGATGCTAGACCTAATATGCCCATTAAAACCAAGACTATCGTATAACCAATACTAAATAATAGTACGCCATACCCTTGTAGATACCAACTAACTTTCATAATGGCTTGTACATTGTCGGTACCACCCATTTTAGTAATAACCCAGTTATATACATAAGAAGCGATAGCAACCATCACAAAGGACCAGCCGATACTGATAAGCCATGCAAAGATGAATATAAAGCTGGCACCGATACCAATTAAATAGGTTAAACCAGTAAATTCATTATGAGGGAGAAAGGGAATTAGCATAGTCCCGAATAAAGCCAATATAATATATGGAATAGCCCACAAGAATACAGTGCCCCAGAAACCTTTTTTCAATGTACCGGACTGTACAACTTGATCAATACCGCCTTTAAAAGGACTCGCAAATAACCGCCAAAAATCAGAATACCATTTTGTCTCCATAATACAACCTCATATACAAACTAAAAGTCTCTAAAATACTAAAACTCTCCCGTCCGTTTACCGTAATGTTTGGAGTCCCCATTTTGCTTCCAGCCTACGGTATCGCCGATGGACATTACGCGACGCGTTAAGCAGTCTTTACATTTATCTGCATTATCATCTACGCAAGGTTTATTATCGTACAGCAAATATTTTGCACGGTGTTCCGGAATAGTAATGATAGGCATCAAAATATTGGCACCCGCAGCAAGTCCCTTTTCACGGCCTAGTTTATCCAACGCTTGTAATGCTGTTGTGGCCGCAATATTTACGTCTTTTAAGAATAAACGTGTTAACGCAATCATCTTGAGACCCAATTGAATGCGGCGCAATTTACCAGCTTCGTCATCGATGCCCATGGCTAATGCCTCTTGACCTAATGGCGTATCGTGATGTACCACATACGGTCCCATGCCGATCATATCGATATCCATATCGCGATAAAACAAGATATCATTTACCAAGTCTTCTTCTGTTTGACCAGGCAAACCAATCATGACACCTGTACCTACTTGGAAACCTACGCGGCGCAAACTGCGTAAGCATTCAACGCGCGTTTCAAAAGAGTGTAGTTCATCTTGAGGATGAATTTTATGATATAGCTCTTTATTTGTTGTTTCAATGCGCAATAAATAACGACTAGCGCCGGCTTCACGCATGCGGCGGTACGCCTCTTCGCTTTGTTCCCCTACGCACATCGTAATGCCCAGGGAACCATCGCCAATGGCTTTAATATCGCGAATTAAATCCACCACATAATCCACAAAGGCATCATCACACCGTTCGCCAGATTGGAGCGTAATAGAACCATATTCATGGTCATAGGCCCACTGCGCCATCTTGATAATATCTTCACGGTTCATATCAAAGCGTTCCGTCTTATCATTTTCACGACGAATACCGCAATAATTACAGTTTTTGATGCATCGGTTCGAGAACTCGATGAGGCCACGATAATACGCTACAGGCTTTACATATTTCGCCTTCACTTCATAAGCCTTTTTATATATTAACTGCAACTGTTCTTCATCAGTTACAGACATGAGAAATCTTAGCTCATCCTCTGTTAGCCATTCATCGCCAACGAGGTCTTTCCCGAGAATGTCTTGCACTTGCAAACAATCACTTCCTTTCATAACGAACCGTCATCGATTCGCTTGGTATGGTAATGGATTCAATATCTGTAACACAGATAAATCCATTAATTTCACGCGGCAAATCTCGTACATGTTTCACTTGCTCCGTCAAACATGCATGAGCCATCATACCACGACTCATTTTGGAGGATGTACTCATCTGTTTAAATGTGTCGCCTCGCAATTCCCAAAATTCAATGGTTACCACCTTTGGATGGTTCACCATTTTCGCATATTCTTTAGACGCTAGATTTAGGATCCAATCTTCCTTGTGAAAGTATGCATCCACCGTTTCACGCCACGTATCGTATAAATTAATACCTACCTTATCGACCATATCTAGTCGATAATCGCGTACGCCCATCGTAGGCTCTACAACGCCGTACAAGGCAGACATCACAACAAGATGGCTTTCACCGAAGGCCTTAGCCTCATTGGACAAGTTCTGCCAGTCTAAATATTTGAAAGCAATGCCATCGTAGCTTTCACAAGCATATCCAGCGGGATGAGACGCAAAATCTTGATAGAAATCAAAGAGTGCCTGCGCCTTATCATCCTTTAATTTTAAAGCCTTACCAAGGGCCGCCACATCAAGGGATTGCACATGTTTTACAATGTCTTGTGTAATGTGCGGTTGAAATTGACCGTCCTGGACTGCAGTATGTACTGCCCCATCGTTGCTAGTAGCATTGGTAATCGTTTTTGTCTTACTAGGAGAGAGGACGATTTTCATGGGATAACTCCGCCTTGATAGTTTCCTCTGTCAAGTTGTCAATCAACTCAGGATTCCACAACATGAGAGGCACAGCCACTACGTGGCTAGCTTTCATTTCTTTACATAAATTAATACATTCTTTGAGGTAATCAGAGTCTTCATCTACAAGGTCGCATACGATAACAACGTGACGGCCTTTTAGATTAACACCTTCGTAGTCGATGCTTCCAGCAGATACTGTAAGCATACCTGTTTCCAAACGACCTTCACTCATGTCGTTCAAACGAGACATCAACACATGCTCGAGCATAGTGGATACAGGTGTCACTACACGGCCAATACCGATAAGGGCCTCAGGTTGGGCGTGAACGATAACTGTTTTTTTGCGTTTATCTGTTCTAAAATCAACGAGCGCTTTTTCTAAAGCGCCAAAGAACACAAATAATTGCCAAGGATCAAAAGAACCTGTTTGGAACATGTCGATAATAGAGCCATCCTCATCCATATTTAGGCGCGTTAATAATTCCTCTGCAATATCGTTTACTACAACACTGAAATCAGATTGCATTACGTCTTGTACTTTTACTTCCTTTGCCATTAGGTCCTCCTAATTTCTATCTATTACACTGATGAGGGAATACTCCCTACAGATATTATGCTATCTTTAATTGTAACATATTTTATAGCCCACATGGGTATTCTTGGATACGCTTTTTACATAATCAATATACATAACCTACTAAAAAAAAGACCGCCAACACGGTCTTTTTCTCTATCATTATTAGCTTTAAATGATGAGCTTATATCTTATGCGCCTACATAGAGTAAGTAGATATTCATAACAGTTACGATGATGCCAGGCCCTATATATTTAAAGACCTCGCTCACATGTTGCTTACCGTTTTGGTGGACGGTAAACAGCTGTTTCTTAAAAAAATCAATCATTATAACTCCTTAAATAGGGTTATAGAGTGAAAGTCATCTCCGTTTGCATACGAGCATCGGTTTTAGATTTTGTATCCTTACCACCTGTATAACGGATACGCACATTATTATTTACTTTAACGCGAGAGTCATCAATTTTGAACTTCTTCATTTTTTCTTTGATTTGTTCATCAGTTAAAGCGCGCTCTTCTGGTTTTGCCACTTCATCATTAGCTGTATCTAAAGCCTCTTGTTGAGATTTAGATACTTGGTATGTTTTACCAAATTTCTTAGCTTTTTCAGTACGCTTTTCGTCTAATTTTTGACGGCGCTCTTGCGTAATCTTCTTATCGCGAGCAATACGATAATCCATTACATCACGCATATTTTCTTGATAAATGCGCAATGCATATTGGCGATCGTTTTCGTTCATTTGCTCCCGTTTAGTTACAACTTCATCGATAAGAGGCATGAGTTCATCCTTTGTATAGCTTGTATTACCATCAAAGACAAAACCATGTGTATCTGTAATAGCACCATGCTTAATTAGCGTTTGTAACGCTGTATACGTCCAATCACTTGGCGTAATCACACCTGCACTCACGTGATGTTGTGCTTTACTAGAGCTACTAACAGTTTCTACATCGGCACTCACCCCATCTACCATGGGACGTGCGCTTGGAATAGCAATGCTTTCAGCATGAACAAAACCAACAGAGGCAACGAGACATAATGCACCGATACCCATAGCGCGACGAAGTAAATTCATGTGACGTGTATATTTTATATTCATAAGAGTCTCCTTAAAATTACATTTTATACAATCTATTATATGAAAGCCCTTGTCATACGTCAACTCTATAACCTTACACGCCTGTATACATCAATATTTACAAGACCTCAGGCCCACTTGAGTCCTTATGCCTTTAGGTCTATACCCAGTAAATACCACAATAAACAAAAAGACCTCACATCGCTAGATGTGAGGTCTCAGCATGGCGGAGGATTAGGGATTCGAACCCTAGCGACGGTAACCCGCCCTAACGATTTAGCAAACCGTCCTCTTCAGCCTCTTGAGTAATCCTCCATGCTTTACTGGGTAATCATATCATACCCAATAAGGCCTTGTCAATGTATTAAATCGATTTTTTTAAATATCTTTATAAAAAAACCTCTAACTACTAGTTCATCTAATAGTTAGAGGTTCTATCCTTCTATATTATATAAGGTTTTATTACACTATATTAAATATAGTATTCTATGTAATCGTCAGGAATTTTCTTTTCCTCAGCCTTACCGTTATTAGTGCGACGAGGTTTACGGACATACATATTTTCTGGATCCGTTTCAAAGATAACCATATCTTTAGGGATATCGTGTTTGATAACGAGGTTACAACCGATTTTAGTGCGTGCCCCAATAGTAATATCACCTAAGATTTTTGTGCCTGTACCGATGAGTACTTCGTCTTCGATGGTCGGATGGCGTTTTACCTTTTTAGAGGACATGCCACCTAACGTCACTTGATGGAACAAGGTCACATTATCCCCTACGATGGCCGTTTCACCGATAACGACACCCATGCCATGGTCGATAAATAAACCACGGCCGATGGTAGCACCCGGATGGATTTCAATGCCCGTTACGTGTCGAGAATGAAGAGCTACGCGACGGGCCAAGGTTGGCCATCCCGCCTTATAAAGGCGATGCGCAAAGAAATGCCAAAACAAGGATGTAATATGCGGGTATGTCCAAATGACCATCCACACATTCGTTGCAGCAGGGTCAGAATCCATTACACGTTTAATATTATATTGAATTTTGCCCCATAATTCGCGTAAACCTTGTATCATAGCGACTCCATCTCAAATAACTCTACTCATATATAATATATAGTATACAACATATGTGGTATGTATTCCTATACATAAGATGTTTTATCTATGCGAAATTCGTTACTTTACGTACTCAGTATTGCCGAAGTCCAAGAGGGATAAGTATTTCTCTACCCCATCCGGTGCAATCACTACGATATTCGCCTTTGGCTCTTCTCGAGCAATACGCTTTGCCGCAACGATAGCTGCTCCTGCGGATAGCCCAATAGAAACACCACTTTCACGCATGAAGGTTTGCACCTCGCTAAATGCCTCTTCATCGCTCACAGTTTGTACGCCGTCCATCAAGCTTTGGTCAAAGTTCTCTGGAATGAAGCCCGCACCAATACCTTGAATTTTATGAGGGCCGCCCTTGCCTTCCGTAATTGCTGGAGAACCTGTTGGCTCTACGGCAATCGCTTTTAGGTTAGGATTGTGTTCTTTCAACCGTTTTGCAACGCCCGTGAAAGTACCCCCAGTACCGATACCTGCTATGAAAACATCAACATTTGGCACTTGCTCTACAATTTCAGCGCCAGTTGTACGGTAATGCATATCTGGATTTGCAGGATTTACGAATTGGCCCAATGTAAACGCATTTGGGTATTTATCTAAAATTTCATTAGCTCGTTCAAGAGCACCTCTCATACCAGTTTCTTTTGGTGTTAAGATGAGCTGTGCACCATAAGCCTTAATGAGCTCACGACGTTCTTTACTCATGCTTTCAGGCATAATAATAACAGTTTTAATATGCAAGATGGCGCCCACCATGGCAAGAGCAATACCAGTATTGCCGCTTGTAGCCTCTACGATGATGCTATCTTCGTGAAGGCGTCCTTTTTCCTTAGCATCTTGCAACATGCCAAGTACAGCACGGTCTTTCACAGAACCGCCTACATTATATTTTTCAAGTTTTACATAAATATTGGTATTTGGTAATTGATATACCGGAGTTTTACCAATCAGTTCAGTTGTTTGATTTGTAACTACGCTCATCTGATCCTCCTTTTGGCGATAGATGATAAAAATCGTCCTCAGGAACATCCCAAGGACGATATGAATTTCACCTTGTTATTCTCTATACACTGGATATAACCATTTGTGTATTCTCATAAATACAATCATACTCTATCACCTGCATCTATGCATTGTCAAGAGAATGAGAACCGCTTTTAAAACCCTAAAAATATAGGAAATAACTAGGTTTATCTATTTACTTGTAAGCACATCCACCACAATATCCCAAGTGATAGGCATCAATATAATGGCTAGAGCCAATCCGATAAAGAGAAGGGCCCCCACCAATACACTTAGACGAGGGACTAAGGATATAACCACGCTCTTAGCCAATCTAGATGCTTTACTTAAGTCATGATGTAACACTACATGGCCCCATAAGAATCCCGCCACTACATAGGAAATAACATAAGGATCAAGAATCACATGTGTCGCTAGCTCATTATTTTCATGCATAATGCGGTTGATAACGGGTGAAACTAGTACATTGACTAGCATAGCAAGTACCTTGAACCACACAACGCAGACAATATATGTCCACATACTCCTCTTGGTCATCCATAGCATGTATAGGAGTCCTATTATACTTGCCCCCAGCGAGCCCTTCTCACTTTCCATGTATCGCTCCATCCAAGATAGCGGCGCCTTGCCAACCTCTACTTGGCTGTAGTAAAAGGATAGATTTCTTTCACCATGGGCTACATCGACGAGACCCAAAACTTGGAATAACACGAGCAAAAATAAGACAGCTACAAGGATTTGAAAGCTTTCACTAAAGAAAATAGCCATAAAATCAACATCGAGATGTCCTATGTTCATAAGGTTGCCGTATATATCGTAAAAGGCTAGATATACAGCATTAGTTAAGAAAATATCCATAACAAATAGGAGCAACACAAAGATAATATAGCCGTTCCATCGAGTCCATTTGCTTTGTGATTCTATATACGTATTCATCCCTACCATAATCGACGCAGGGTGTATAGACAAGGTCACACCAATCATAAAAAATATTATGAACGATGTGACCATTGTTAAATATTCGTATGCCATATTAACGATATGCTACGCGCTCAGGCTGCATGTCGTGGAAATGAAGGCGCTCTTTTGCCGTCTTTTCCCACTCTGTACCAGGCTTGCCATAGTTTGCGTATGGATCGATAGACAAACCACCGCGCGGCGTAAACTTGCCCCATACCTCAATGTACTTAGGATCCATCAACTTGATGAGGTCTTTCATGATGATGTTGATGCAGTCCTCGTGAAAGTCCCCATGGTTACGGAAACTAAATAGGTATAATTTTAAAGACTTGGACTCAACCATTTTCTTATCTGGTACATAAGAAATATAGATTGTCGCAAAGTCTGGTTGACCTGTCATAGGGCACAAGCTAGTGAACTCAGGACAGTTAAACTTAACGAAGTAATCGTTGTCTGGGTGCTTGTTATCAAACGCCTCTAACACCTGTGGTGCATAATCAGTAGGGTAATCGGTCTTGTGACCTAACATCGTTACCCCTTGTAACTCTTTTTCAGATCTGCCGGATGCCATAAGAAACCTCTTTCTATAAACGCTATAACTCTATAATTAAGATATATTAAATAATTCATGTAATACTTAATTATAGCATATAAGGAATTACTTATATCAGTACATTTGCTTGTACCATCTTACAATTATTATTTTATCAGAGTCATGACAAATTAATTTATGACTTCTAAAATACGTTACTATTCCTTTATATCTATTTCGATACTCATTAAATGACTACAATAAACCCTACTATGAAAAACTCATAGTAGGGTTTAACAAGTTATAAAGGATAATAAAAAATCGTGTTACTTTCCTGATCATATATTATAGAAGTTTTATTATACAGCAGGTATAGTACATATATATTAACTAATGGTACAAATAAGCCAATAAGCCAAAAAATACTACTATTAGTATCCAGCAAGCGTCTACATATCATAGTAATTACAGTATATGTAAGATAAATATATAAAGCATATCTTAAAATGGGCGTCTCAATAGTATAAGTTACAATAAAATTATACATAATGAACGCAAAAAACACATTAAACATATGCCACTGACGAACAGTACTGCGTCCATAAAACCATAAACTATCTATTAAAATACTTTTATAGATATCAATCCAAAAAGGATAGGCATCTTGTCGACTATAATATAACTTTAAGGTCTTAATTTGCCCATCGGTTAAATCATTTCTATCGCCCCACCACACATCAATAACTTTATTGTCAAAAATAATCCCATTAGTTTCAATAGTATCCTGAGTAGACCATAATTTGGCAATTCCAAATGACCCCAATAGTATCACTCCAATTAGAAAAGGTAAGAATAGCTCAGGGATATCTACGCTCCACAGCACTTTATTTCCCAATATATACTCAGTAGTGCTGCTAAACCTAAAATTAGAACTAGAAATAATAATACTTTTACCAAAAAGTAAAACCATTGCTAAAGAAATCATTATAATGACATTAAGCCAATTAAGAGAAGCCTTTTTATAATAATTCAACCGCATATAATTTGTTATAAAAATAAAAAGAATATAAAGAGTATGCCCTACATAAAATAACATATTATAATATTCTTGATTATATATTCTATCAAAAGGAAGAGTAAGCATAAAAATATTTGCTTCTATGCCCAAGAAAACTAAAATATTTATTGAAAGATAAGTTTGCACATTCATCGTAAGTTCTTTAAACTTCTTTACGTATTGAATTAAGTCTTTTACTTCAATCTTAAATTTAGCAAACTCTAGTTGAGCAAAATTATTCATTTTTTCTCATCCACTTTATTTTTCTTATAAACCTCCTTAAACTCTCGTTCAGGAAGTACACTCCAACCCGCATTTCCATGTAAAATTTCATACTTATGAGTAGGACTTTGTACAGACTTTATCAACCTCATAGTTTTACCATCTCTACCATAATATAAATCCCCCTCCATAGGATGTTGGTTATGATATGCTATCGCAACTAACTCTGCTGCAGAAGCATTATTACTCTGCTTGTTAATTTCATCTCTAGCTGATTTATCTAAAATAGATTTTATTTCCATTCTCGCTCCAATTGATTGATCTATATCAATTATAGTATCTCCATTAGTGAATATTCTAGGCTTAAATTCTTGAACGTCTATTCCTGTATGTAACGTCTTATTCTCTCTCTGTCCCATTACTGGAACTAAAGGAGACTTAATCATAGAAGCCGCATTTGAGAATCCGTCAGTTTCCCCTTTAGTAAATAAACCTTTTTTTCCAACAAGCATAGCAAGATCACGCACAGTAACACTGCCTTTTATAGTTGTTTCACCTCCAACAAAAATTCTATCATCAGAAGACATTCCTTCTATAACTTTTAAGCTAGCTTCACCTATTCCATATCTCAAACCTAATCCAAAATACCCTTCATTATTCGCACCTATTCGTCGCATCTTTTCAGCTTCTTTTTGATATTCACTCCTGCCTACAATCATAAAAGTATCAGCCTGGCTTAATGCCACCTTATAACTTGGATATTTAACAGATTTTACCCAAAATTTTCCATCATTAAATACAACTTTATAATCATCTGCAAGTTTTTGAGGAATATATTTTTCTTCTATTATCCGAGATATAACGTAACTTGGAGCAACATGTCTTAAATCAAGATTATTTAAACTATACTTAACCCTTTCGCCTTGTATCCTTCTCCAAAAAGATGGACTAGCTTTTGTATAAAACTCTGTTGCAGAAATATTACCATTATATTCACCTAACTCATATCTAGATACTTCTCTAGATGATACTGCAGTGGCAGTCGAAGAATCTAACATATATTCATCTGTTATTTTAACAGGAATATCCTGCCCCTCATAAAAAGTAATACCTTTGGGAAGCGTAAGAAGATTATTTTCATTAGAGCTTTTTACAAAACCATCATTTATATAATAATCATGATGGATAATATCATAACTTTCCCCTTTATTATTAATAGCTATATATCTAAACTCTTTTGTTATTGGGTCAATTCCATATAATACTAACCACTCATTCGCTCTTATTTTATCTAAAGTTATCTCTCTGCCATATACTATTACACTTTTACCTTGCTTTAATGCTTCTATTTGGTTCTTGATAGCTTGTAAAGTCTGATATTCATTCCATTTAGTCCCATATTGTGCCTCAGCTGCACCAGTTACAGGTGAATAGCCTAAACTACCATTTACTGCGGCACCTAGTAGAGCACTTAAAGTTTGAGCTACATCAGGTTTTTCTTTAGCAATTTTTTGAATTTCTCCAATTAATGCTTCATTGGTAGCACCAGCATACAAACCACTACCTGGTTTATTCCCTGCCATACGGGAAGATACTTCAGCAACTACACCATGAGCTATCGCTTTTGCAGCTTTACCTTCTTTAGAGGTTGGATTCCAATTATGTAATTGACCAAAGGCTTCTTTTGCAAATAATTTAGATAATTCTTGCCGTTCTTCAATTTTCTTTTTATCAAAGATTTCATCAAGCTTATTCAAGCTATCTTTTGTATCTCGAGACAGTGTTTGCATATTAAAGTTAGCGTCTCGTACTTCTATAGTACCATTTGAAATAGCAGATTTTGTAGTGGAAGAACTAGATTTACTAGAATCTGGTAACAGATTAGGTAATGTGCCTAATGTATTCCACACAGCATCTTTTCCTGCTTTACTAAGGTTCTTAAAATTACCTACGTGATTATAACTCATACCTACATTACGAGACGTATATTCTGCCGTATTTTCAACATCTTTAACATCCAATGATTTAGTGGATAATTTATTTTTATTAGTGTCTGCTGTACTATCTATAACAGCCCCTGTTAATGATGTTGTTTCAGCCGTGTTAATTACAAATCCACCATCACCTGCATATATACCCGCTTGATCAGTAACACTTGCATAATCACTTTTCATTTTACCTTTGCTTGAACTCATAGATACATTACTTAGAGAACCCGCATTTGTAGATACACTAACCCCTTTATTAGAGCTTTCACCTACATATGTCTTTGTATCTTGTAAGCTTTCAATAGAAAGGTTTCCACCTACGTCAGCTGTTACAGATTTACCAATTACCTTGGAACCACTGATATGGGTGTTCTTTCCAGAGGTAATAGCAACAACATCTGAACCTACAACAGTAGTACCAGTATGTGTTGTTACCTTTGTATTACTCTTTTGTTTTGCAGCATTAGCACTTGCATCGAAACCTAGTATACCACCGCCGGCAACACTAATATTAGCCCCAACAGACCAGCCTTTACTCTTAGCATTTTCAAGCTTTTCACTTGTATTTGTTGCCGCTTGTAAAGATACATCATTAGAAGCCACTAATTTCACTGTTTTACCAGAAATGGTTTCACCAATAGATTTAATAATCACATGAAATAAAATTTCTCTCATCGCTATGACTTATCTGTAATATACACGCAGGCCTCAAATGAACGATTAAATAAAAGACGCTATAATTCTGAATCACTCAGTATAAACCACTGAAGATTAGACTATAGCGTCCTTTTAAGCATATATATCTTGTATCTGCATTACATATAAATCAACAAAGCCTAAAAATCATCATATTGACTCATAATGCAATATACATCAAATTGACGTGGCTGCATTGATCCACTTGTTACTTTTGTGACTTCATTCTCCCAATATGGTAATACTTCTTCCCAAAAGACTGACATAGCTAAAGATTGTAATGTTAAATCTCTACCAAATAACTCATCAATATTTTTAAAGATTATCAGAATAGATTTATTTCTATCCCAAAACGCTAAATCTCTCATCCAGTCGGAGAAAGCAGCCCAATTATTAACTAGTGTAGGAAAGTTAAAATAAGCGCCGATATAAAGCCAAAATTCCTCTTTTGTTAATATACTTTTACAATCTAACTCTAAAACAGAATCATAGTTATTATATATGTTATCGACTTCCATAAATCCATCATAAGAGAAATACGTTAATTTATTTATATATTTCATAAAAATCTCCTTTATTTTATGCGAATAAATGTTTTATAGTGATCTGAAGTATAATAGACTGATTCATCAGTACCACGAACAAATCGTTCTGCATCACGTCCACTTGTATCTGGCTTTTTAGGATTTATATCATATTCCTTGTATTTAATTATATTACCCTGTTTATCATATATCGGTAATATACCATCTTTATTCCTATGAACTTGACCTGCATTTAACTCCCCTTTAATATTAGGTGGCTTTCCTTTCCAATCATGATTTTCATATTTTCTTAACATTTCTTGAGCATTACTGGATAGTTTACTTTCACCTTGAACTTTATAAGCTGATTTTCGCCCTATATAACTTTTATATACTCTACCATTTTTTACTAAATTTAAAGCTTTAGTTCCAAATCGTTCTACTAAAACTTCGGGATTCCCCATAAGAATCAAATTACTAACATTTTCAACATTTCTCTCATAGTAATGAGCTAATAGCTCTGCATTTTGATATAAGTCTGGATCATAGCCCTTAGCAATAAGGGCTTTTCTGGCTTGTGCTTCATTAAACTTTGTAAAATCTAACAATATAGAATCTATGAGATTCAAATCCGATTCACTCTTAATATATCCAGGGTTGTAACCTAAAAAGAATCCAGCAACGCCTTTAGGAAAAAATTGATTTGGCTTATCAAAGGAATAACCCTTAAGTTCATATAATTCCTTTTCAGCATTTAAAAACTCTAATCTTTTTACCGGATTATGTTCATCGATAGCATCAGTTAAAATAGAGTCCCTTAATTCATTTCTAATCTTTTCAAATTCAATACGTTGCGCCTCATCTATTTTTCTCCATTTTGCTTCCACTGCAGCCTTTTCAACTGGAGTCTTAGCTTCACGATATTCTTTCATATACTGTATTGCTTGTTCATGAGTCAATAAATTATTCTGTGTAGCAGATAATGAAATACCAGTTCCTAACGAAGAGTGTGAAACTATATTACCTAATATTGCACTAGCAATTTTATATACATCAGAATTATCAACATATTTACCATTAACATCTACTGTACTATTTGGATGAGTAGCTAATTCTTTAGCAATAGCTCCTATCATCACCTCGTTAGCACTAGATACTGTAAATCCTTCTAAACTAGAGCCTCCAGCCATATTAGAGACTACTGCACCAAAACCGCCATGTAAGGCAACTTTATAAATACCGCCATCTTTCCATTTATCAGCTTCTTTTTGGTATCGTTTTTTTAGAGCTTCATCAGTAGTAGTGACTGCTTTTTCCTCATACTTCTGAGCTTGCTTCATTGCAATATCGCCAATTAACTTAAAGCCTTCATCAGATACAGCATTAACGTATTCCATACGTTCTTTTACATCAGTCTTATCAAATATTGGTTTAATACTATTGAGTGCGTGTTCAGTATCTCTGTTAATAGTAGTAAGAGTTTTACCCTCTACTTCTACTAATATAGTATCACTAATAGCAGATTTTGTGGTAGATTGGGCCTCATCTGATACAGGAATAGAAACTACCGGAGATAGCCCCAATGGGTTGATTTTACCGAGAACACCCTTTGCTGTTAATCCAGATGTATTCATAGCTATCCCAGACTTTTTAGCCTTATACGAAGCTTCATTATGAATATCTTCCATAACTAGAGATTTGGTAGATATCTTATTTTTTTCAGGTGTAGCCTTACTAGTTATAGTGGCACCTTTTAATGTTGTCGTATTGCCAACAGCAAGATTCATACCACCACTACCTGCATGAATACCAGATTGCTCTGTAACACTTTTATAAGTACTATCAATATTGCCTTTTACATTAACCCCATTAATCGTAGGTTGAGATATGAAGTTTGCACCAGATATAGATAGGCCCTTACTCTTGGATGTTTCATGATAAATCTGACTGTCTCGTAAGCTTTCTACAGTAAGATTATTACCTACCTTCGCCGTTACACTTTCCCCAGAAATAGTGGAACCGATAAGGTTCGTATCATTTCCACTTGTAATAGATACGTTATTAGAACCTACAACATGTGTACCAATATGAGTAGTAGTATCTTCTATGCCATTTTCTGTTCCTTTATAAGCTGACGCCGACCAGCCTACAAGCCCACCAGTTCTCATACCAATATTAGCAGAGACATTCCAGCCACTAGACTTACTGTTTGTTTCAATACGTTGCGTATTTGAACCTGCCTCTAGATTAATATTATTGGAAGCAGCTAATTGTACATTCTTCCCTTTGATTTGTTCTCCAATCGCGGTAATATTACCTTTAATTGAAGCTGTACTATTAGCATGAATCAAAACAGTTCCATCAGAGTCAATAGTCCCACTAGAATACGTATGACGTTCTAACTTCGACTCAGCTACACTTTTACTAGAACCAATACCTATTTGTACATTAATAGCTCTATCTATGGCTCTATCAGTAGCTTTATCAACCATACCTTTATTTTCTTCCAAATCACTTCGTTTTTTCATTAGCAGTTCTTGCTTAGATTTAAGCTCTGCTAACTTAGTCGTGTCTGTTGCTGGCGTGCTAGCTATATCAGTATTGATACGCTCCAATTGTGAGTCAATAGTTCTCATTTGTCCATTATAGCTTCTATCAACAATTCGCTTTGCTTCGCCAATGGCAGAAAGCAATCTATCGCTCGATTGTTTACCTTCTAATGATTTAAAATGATTATTTTTCCTATTAGATGCACTATGTTGTTTTTTGACAGCACTATCTAATTTTTCAACAACACTGCCACCTAAACTTACCGTTAAACCAGAGGACTTTTGCTCATGACGCTCCTCTTGTTTATACACGTCATCTTTACCATCTAATAGTATATCTTGACCTACAATGATAACACCATCTTTGCCTACCGCATTTGTAGTAGTCAAATGAACTGTATCACCAGCTTGTACCGTAACCTTACCATCAGTAGATCCTAAGGTAGTAGCTTTATGGGTAGTTTCATCGATATAATAGTTATCTTTAGACTGTTTTTTACCAATCATGATACCCATGCCAGCACCCATAATACCAGATTTTTTGACATCTTTAGATGCGGTACTTAGCGTATGCTCTGCTGCTGCATCTGTTATTACATTATGACCTGCTAATACAGATGTTCCTGCAGTACTCACCACATTCGAGGATGTAAGTGTCACATCATTATTAGCACCCACCACTACCGTATGACCACTAACTGTACTCATTAAGGCATGTTTAGATTCATCATTTGTTTTGATCTTAGTCTCCTTTTTATTAAGGAGGCCTTTTTCTTTGTATTTTAACGCAAATGCATCTTTAGATTCACTGTATCCATTTTCAATAGATACGTCATGTTCTCCAATTACTTTTACCGCCCCAGAGTCACTGCTAACGGTCAAATTACGAGCCTTAATATCATTTTGGGCGCCAATAGATACATTTCCACCAGCCTCTATTGTCGTTCCTAGTTCAGTTTGACGATAGGTTCGTAAGTAATTATCGCCATCTTGAGTCATATCTTTTTTAGCAGTAAGAGTATCTGTAGTGCTATTAATATCATGTCCAGCGGTAATAGTGATAGCCCCTTCTTTACCTAATGCTTCAATAGTTGCACCACCTAGGTTTACGTCATTGCCAGCAGATACGATCATAACACCTGTATTACCGGTTACAGCAATACCTGCTGTTTTATGTAAAACATCTTGGTTTGTTAAATGCTCAGTAGAATTGTTAAAGGTAATATCCTCTTTTGCTTGTAATTCTACAGCATCACGACCTACAATTTGACCTTGTTGGTGAATAGTTGTATCCGATTGCAAGCCAACTTTGTCTGCATTAATATGACCGCTATTAATAATATCTTGATTAGATGCAAGAACTACTGTTTTACCCTGAATAACACCTTCATTACGTATACTTTCCTTTGCATTCATAACCAATGTATTAGCACTCATTAAGGTTCCATCATTATGCAACTGTAAGCCATTGCTTTGTTTAAGGTATACCTTAGGATAGATCACCTCAACAGGTTTTCCCTCTACCATAACAACATCTTTTACAAGCCAAATCATATCACTAGTTAAACTAGCGGCTTGTTCTGCTGTCAGCGCTACACCTGGGACAATACCATGTTGTTTGGCGTATGCAATACCAGCATCCATTAAAGCTTTAAATTGACTTTCATCATCTGTATACCCATCAAGGAATCTATACCCTGTTCCAGATACAATCTGATTTCTAACTAAAGTCTGCTCATACAAGCCATCACCTAGTCGTTTTTCAATATTCTCAGGCTTTGTTTTCATCTCTTTATACATATAATCGGATGATAAAAAGGCCTTTTTATTCGTAAATTGTGGATCTGTTTCAACTACATAGTTAGCAGTGCTTTCAGGATGTATTCTATACAAAGATTCTGTAGGCAATGCCAAAATATTAGTTCCTGCAGATGGTTTAGATGCATCATTACTACTATCTTGTGCAAATGGATTTAAGAAGTCTTGTACCTCTTTACGGTGATTAGCCCCTACTTCGCCCTTTGCCTTACTATTTTTGTCTTCTTTCTTAGACACCCCAAGTGACATTGGATTTTCTTTATTCACTTGTGGAGTCATAAATACTTGACCCTTATAACCTCTTCGTCTAGATTTATGTGGCCATCTTCTTTTATAGGTATACGAAGCTTCTGTAGTACCAAATGTAGTAGTCACTTCTTGATTTTCTTTTGCTACTTGATCAATAGCTCCCGTAGTACTTAATATACCACCTACAACCATTTGACTATTTTCATTAGTACCATTTCCGGTGAATGACACATCACCACCAAAGCGCACAACACCTGGTGTACTATTTTTCACCTCTTCTTTAGAGGTCATTGTTTTAGTTCGAATAATAGTATAATTGTCTATTTTTTCATTAGCCACACCAGAAATTTTTTGGTTATGTAATTCAGCCTTTGCATTATGAGCTTTAATTTTATCATTTAATGATGCCAAAATAGGCTTAAATTGTGCATCCCATGCCTCTTGTTCAGGACCTGCTGCTTGAGGACGCTCTGTCGTCATAGATGTAATGCCAAATTCCTTAAAAATAGGGTCATCATAGGCATATGATGGTACTTGTGTACCAATATATTCTGCCGGAATTGGTTCTTCGCCAGCCGCTTGCTCTTCAGGTGTAATTTGTTCTACAGTAACATATTCTGCAGCATCATATATCCGCATCGGAGCAGTATTACCACGATTATGGTTTGCACCATAACCACTATTTAAAGAGCTAAACTCAGACTTTTTAAAAGCCTGACCACGCTCACTATGGTTTTTATCTGTAATCAAGATTTGATCTTCTTGCTCTGTAAGCATAGCATCATTACTTGCACCAGCAAGACCTTTTTCAATTTCAGGACTAACTCGTTTTGCGGTAAAGGAAGAGTTCTTATTTTGATAGTCTTTACTTCGAATGACACCTTTTCCTAACCCCTCAATAGTACCACCAATATTGTGCAAGATATCACGACCATCCAATGTCATAGTACCACCACTATATATAAGAGATTTTTCTCTATTCAAGATAGAATCTGCCTCAATAGTTACATCTTCTCGACCTGCAATAGTACTTCCTTTATGAGCAGATAATTCCTCTTGTACTAACTTAACAGCTTTAAGTTTTTCATCATATACTTGAGATAGTTCTTTGATTCGGTTCAAATATTCATCTTGTTCAGTTTTTGATGTAAAAGCTGTAGTATCTACAGCATAGGCTACTTCAAGCTTATCTTCTGCAGCCTTCATATCTGCCATAGCAGCATCTAATTTGGATTCTAGCGCTACATTCTTACGATTTTCGAGCACCTTAGTTTGTATCGCTACTTTTCCACCATAAATGCGACCATTCTCTATATTATGTACTTCTTTACTATTAATTGTTGTAGTACCACCAGATACAATCACTGCATCAGTATTACGAACAGTACCTGCCTCAATAGACAAGGAACCATTACCGGTCAGAGCGCCTTGAGTATTAGCACCAGCGGCTATTGTATTATTGTTAGTTAAGGTTTCTTCTACCTTAACATGTCCATTTTTAGCGGATGTAATATGCCCTGTATTAGTTAACTCTTTTGTTTCTAAACCCAAGTCTCCACCAGAAGCAATTGTCTTTGTATTCTGTATAGAGTTTGCTTTAGCCACAAGACTTGTATCCGATTGAAGCGTACCATTAACAAATAGATGACCATTAGCATCTACTGAAACAGATTGAGTCCCTGCAACTACTCCATTAAGATTAACACCTACACCAGCTTCGGTGCCAACCATAGTAATATGATTTGCATACATTCCACCAACTGCAGCCACATCTAAGCCAATCGTCGGCTTTGTTTCAGTAGACGACAAATCTAAAGCTGTAGCCTTTAAATTCTTGGCGTCAATATTATTTTGTCCGGTACGAGTATTGAGTTTATTTGCCCAAACGCCAGCGTTTACATCAATAGTTCGTGACAATATAGACACAGAATCAGCACTTTTCCCATCAAGGCCTTTACCTTCAATAGAGACTTTGCCTTGTTCTACACGGTAATTTTGTAAGTTGCCAGTACCATCTAATTCTGGTCTACCTGTAGTTAACACAGCATGCTCCGTATTAAGGAATCCCCCACCATTAACGGTAATGCCGTTAGGGTTAGCAACCACAACGGATGCCTTTTGCCCCGCCACTTCTAAATAACCATTCATAGATGTCGGTGCATCTGATGTAACTTGGTTTACAATAACCTTTGCAGTACCATTCACCATGTTACTATTACCTTGCACATAGCCAGCAAGTTCTGTTTTACTCGTTACATATGAGTTATTTAAAATAGCCCCTTGTTTCTCTACATTAAATTGATCATATTTATTCATAGAGACGCCACCATTAGTAGGGGCCGTCACGTTAACTAGTGGAATCTGATTAGCTGTTTCCTGAACTAACGGTCGTTCAGTAATAACAGCATTATTATCTGGCATAATTGGTGCAGCCAACACCATCGATTGAGATGCTACAAATACACCAAAGGTTAGCCAAGACATTATCTTTCGTCCTAGCGTACGTCGTTCTTGATTTGTTTTACACATACAACTCTCCAATTATATAAATACTAGCTCAACACATGCTAGTTCAACACATATACAGTCATAATTATATTGAGATTAGAATCTGTACCCTACGGTAAATCCGCTATAATACTTTTTCGTATGATATCCTTGCGGTTTATATAAAGGGGTACTAACAAATGCATCAAACAATAAACCGGATGAATAGTTACCTCGTACACCAAGCGCAGTACCTGCAATTGTTTTGCCGACTAGAGCTTCTGTACTTTTACCATATACAGCCCCAACATCAAGACCAAGATATACTTCCGTATTAAGGCGAGGAATAACAGATGATACTTCATTACGCACATACCAACCACTATCGCCCATAAGTGTATATTCGCCATCGAAGCCATAGATACTATATCGGTTACCAATATTTATGGTGTCTACGCTATACAGTCTTTTACCACCTTGAACCCACTGTCCATGGAACGAAGAGGTAAAGGATGCAGGTCGATGACCCATAATAAATGGTTTTCGATAATCTACATCTATAAGCCACATATGATATCTAGATGTAGGACCTCCCATAGCAACAGAAGCCTTATGTTCAGGTTGTGCACCAAGTGCACCTATCCCCCATTGGAATCCCAAACGAGAATACAGCGTAGCATTCCCAATATATTTACGATTAGAAACTCCAAACTCCATTGAAGTCGTACGTAAGGCTTGCACAGGTATTTCCATATCATTAATAAATCGATGATTATGCCGTGTGCTAATAGAAATATCAAATGCACGTTTTTCACGTTGTGTACGCGACCAAACATGATCCCATTTTGCCTTCATAGTAGTGGACTTACCACCGTATGTGAAATCATAAGGATTAGATTGAATGGTTTGATGATATCTTGATTTAGAAAAGCTTAAACTAAACGTATCTTTTCCATGAGGTATTACATAATTGAGACTAGCTGCACGAGTTCCTTTTATACTACCCGCACCGCTAAGGTCACCTGACAACGACATAGTAAAGGTATCATTAGCTCTGAACACTTGGTCAAAAGATGATGTAAAACTACCTTGATATACCCCTGTAGACTCTAGACCACTATTATCGATGCTTATTGATCCATGTACTGGTTTATCTTGTTTGATCGATAGTTCAATAATAGAAGTACCAACAGATGTACCCGGAAGTAACTTCATTGTTACCGATTGAGATGATACACGTTTCATCTGCTCTAGGCCTTGTTCTATATCTCGGATATTAAGGATATCTCCTGGCCGCACAGAAAATGCAGTGTGCCAAGGACCATGAGCTGAAGAAGCACTATAACGAATATCTTCTACTCGACCAGGCATAACCATAAATTGTAAAGTCCCAGCATTTAAATTTTGTTCTGGAATATATACCTGAGAGGTAACATAGCCTTTGTCTAGTAATTTACGTTGAAAGGCATTACGAATATTAGTAATATCTGATACAGTCACATGTTTTTGCTCATGCTTACGAGCAATCTTACTTAGAAACGATAATTCTTTAGGCACACCAACCAACTGTATTTGCTTAATATAAAAAGACGTACCATTCTTATCTGAAGGTACGTCTATAAGTGCCGGCTTACTAACAACGGTCCCTACGCGTTCCGCATCGAGGCGAAGATTACGTTCTCGTTGAGTATCTCGGTCTTGTTGTAATTGCTCTTGTTGAGTCATAGGTATAACAGGATCAGCTGCCTGTACCATTAAAGGCATAGACAAACTATATACACCTAAACTCAGAAGAACTAAGCGTTTTATATTCACAAAACTCTCCTATAAACATACTCTAACAACACCAATCATGATAAATTCATGAAATACATATCATCAGAATAACATAGTTATTTTTTTTTTGTAAAGTATAAAATTATTTTAAATATTACTTAATTAAAAACTATTAAGAATAAGTAAGATGTATCTCTTTTTAAATTGTGTAAAATTTAAGTTTATAATAAAATTTTCATATACATTTGGTAAGATTAATGCATTCAGAAAAATATAACACCTTATGGAGGTTCCTTATGAAATTAAAACAGCTTATTTTATCTAGCATTGCTGTAGGTGCACTAGCTTTCACATTTGGTACAGCACAACCTGCACAAGCAGCCATCGGCATGGAGAATCCAGGTCCAGCAATGAACCTTGAAAAGCCAGCATCTGTTACAACTGCTCATCACATTAATGTAGATGGCAAGGTAGTTGAGCCTATTAACGGTCAGCAAAATGTAATCTATGTAGACGGTCAACCGCTCGTAGCATTGCGCCAAGTATCTGAAGCATTAGGCTATAAAGTAGCTTGGGATGAGCCTACTAAAACAGCATTAGTAGACATGAACATTGCTACACTAGCAATCCAACCAGATTCTGCAGAAGTAGTACGCCATGGCAAATTAAAGATTATTAACCTTGATACTTCTGAATCCTTCTTGCCTGCAGCTCGCAAGGTAGATGGTACTATCTTTGTAAAACCTCAAGTATTCAAATTATTATTGAACGATGTAAAAATTACAAAGGATGAAATCTTCATCGCCCCTCAACGTGCCCAATTAGCATCTACTACAAACACAGAGGTATCTCACAAGAATGAACTTAACACATTCTTACCACCATCTCAAAATGATGTGAAGAAAAAAGAGGAGCCAAAAGCTACAGAAAAACCTCTTATTAAAATCAAAAAATCTGTATCCAAAGAGACTGTAACTACAGACGATCAAACTCCATCTACAAATACATCTGAATACCAACGCGCTAACGGATTAGATCGATAAGTGAAGCAATTAGATTGTTAAATAAATCTATTAAAGATGTAACGCAATCTAGGCAAACAAAAAAGGTCCCATAACGGGACCTTTTCTTTTTATAGTCATAAATGGCTGTTCAAAACTAGAATTTGTAATCTCTACCAAGCACTCTATTAAATTTGGCAAGCCAATAGCTAAGGCTATTTGCTTCAGGGCTATAGTCTGCTGGATCATCATCAGTAACAGTAGTCTCTGGCCAGTCTTTTACTTCTGTTGTAGCAGGGTCTTTAATAACATATGTGCTATTATCTGTATTGTTGTTATTGGATACATATGTAGTATCTGCGCCATAGCGTGTACCGTTAGGGCTCAATGTTGTAGGATTGTAAGTATTATAATCCATAGATGCAGATACTTGTTGTGGTGCTAATGCAGCAACACCTAATGCAAGTACAGATGCAGCTAAAACGATAGATACTTGTTTTGATGCTTTCATAAAAACCTCCGAGAACACTAAAATGTATTTTATCAAAAATTATGATAACGGATATTTATTATAAACTAGATAACTAAGTGCACCATGAAAGAGAGGCAATATCATTTATCTTTCATTTATCACTTTATTTTGATACCTTTAAAAGCATCTTTCACCCCATCCATTTGGCGTTTTACATCATCAAAGGATGCTTTTAAATCCTCAGGAGGCTTAAAGTTATCGAGACCTTTAGCCGAATCAGATGCACGTTTGCTATTTTCGCCAGCTTGTTTCATCCCCTCTTTAATTCGGTCCATATTCTCATCTAGCTCATCAAATGAGTATTCATCATAGATGATAAAATTACTTCCCCCGTGGGACGTAATATTGAGTGGCCCCATGGTAAGCTGACCATTATCGATGCGAAGTGCATCTGTGGAAATGGTCGTAATATTTGTATTCACCTTCACATCACTAAAGGACAAATGGCGCCCCTTATTGTGAAAGCTTCCTGTAATATTCTTAATAGGAATGAGCATATAATGGCCTTCACCAGACCAAAAATTCCCCCATACCTCCATATCGCGAGGCTTACCTTCGCTTTTAAAGTTCAAATTAGCCGATACAGGAACGACGAACTCAGGTGTTTTAAGAGCCTCACTACTATCTAAATCCTTAGCTACTCCTGTAATGGTATAGGCTCTTGTGTCTAAATTATATACACCTTTTGCCTCTAATTTGCCACTGTACACATTAGCATTAACATTTTCAAAGTTTAAAATGCCATCTTGGTATATTACATCACCCACGACGTTTTCAAAGGTAAGCGCAGGAATACGTAAAATAGGCATCGTTACACGGCCTTTAGCCAACGGTCGATTAAAATCACCAGTTACTCGCGTCAGCAAGGTCATAGCATCGTGAATATTATCGCCAAAACCAAGTGATGATGGGTCTACGCCTTTCACATCAAACTGTAAATCTAGCTGAGGCATGCGATGCTTTAACACTTCCTTTAAATCAACGCGTCCTTTTAGTGTCATTCCATCACCAATAGCAGTACCTCCAAATTTACCAGTTTCCATATCAACGCGAATAGCGCGCTTACTATCAAGATGGATTTTAGCCTCTACATTCTTCATCACATAGTGACGATTTTTCTGAAAGATTTCTAGCTGATTATTTCTAAGTGTAATGGTAAGATCCAAATGTTGGCCTTCCCAATTAAAATTACGAACCTTCTTAGCTAATTCCTCTTGCCGATCTTGAGTAGTTTTTTTAGGCGGCTTAGGGCGGGGTTCCACCTCATCGAGAGGCTTATTCACATCAGGCGAAGCCGGCACAAAATCGAGCCGGTTGTTATCATCTAGATCGACTACGATTGTAGCATCATTAAGCTCAATTCCATTGATAGCGGAAGCCTTAAAGTTACGAGTGACTACGTCCCACATATTGACGCGAATTTTACCACTTGGAACGGTGAGCAATTCACGACCTTCTGGATCCTTCCACACCAAATCGGTAAAGGATAATGTTCCCCACGGTGTTGCGGTTAAACTCTCTACTGTTACAGAACCACGCATCATCGTTTGTCGAGCCATAACCTCATTGAAGATAACGCCCATTCCGCGACTCGCTATCGTAGCGAGCACAAAGAAAATAATCGCTCCAATGGCAAGAAAAGCAACAATGCCTTTTAGGCCTTTCTTATATAATTGTTTATATTTTGTCCAATAGGAACACACGTAATGTTTCATAGAGCTATTATATCACGTTGAGGTTGTGAGTTTGATTTTGATTGGCTCCGTTATATTGTACATTTTAAAACTCTATAAAGTTAAACGTTTTAATATCATTCGAGTTCATATTCAGGCAAAGGAGATATCACACTGGTGGAATCCATAGTCTCACCTTTCATTTGCACATCGATAAGCAAGTTAATCAAATCATCTCGACTAATATTTTTCTTAGTACGATTAGCAATGATAGTGTGAATAAATAAATTCTTATCATTTCTTGTTATATAAGATATTTCCATTGCATTAAAAGCAGGATACTGAATATCCAGTAGTATTCCTGGCGTATTGTTATGCCATACAGTATAGATATTTACTTTCCCATCTTTTCCAATGCTACTATGAAGGATCTGCTTGGCTAATGTAGCTGTTAAAAGCTTATTTTTAGAAGCTCCTTCTTTGATTGGATTAACTAATAATAGATGTGCTAGCCCATCTGTTTCATAAGCTTTAAAAAGTCCACCGTCTTCAGCTACATTCTTTTTTATAGTCGTTCCTTCAATTCGACGATATGTAAAATCTCCCAATGTTTCTACTGTATTAGGAATCGTAATCTCCGGTTTCTCCATAATGGAAGGAATTGTATAATTTGCTAACAAACCTAAATTATGTTTGTAATTAGCCTTCTTATTAGTGTCTACAATACCAATATGGTACATATAGTTCGGATTATTTTTATAGGAAAAATTAATCGTACTAATTGTATTTTTACCAAGTTTGCCATTCGAGGTTGCTACATCCCACGTACCATTTTCAATACCGGGATATGTAAACTTCCCACCATCGACAAAAGTATTGTTAGCACCTGGATTGTGTTTTGCGAAAGCAGCTTTCATATCCTCTACGGTAAGTTCAGCATAACTTTTACCAGATTCAGCCCAAACATTTGTATCCTTTACAGGCTCAACCTCAATACCAATCATACCAAGATTAGACATAGCATATTGTTTATAGCCTTTACCCCGAGGCACCGCTATACTCTTATTAGATGTAGTTGGTAAGGTAAATTGAATAGAACGATTTTCTCCAGATAGCACATAAATAGAGGAACTATAGTTATGTGCTTTATAATCAATAATACCTTTATCCAAGATATTTGCCTTTACTCTATTTTGAGGCTCTACAGTCACATCTGAGGTCATTTTCTTATCAAATAAAGATGACAGTTTTTTTGTCAACCTATCTACTTTAGTTTGATCTACGATGTTATCACTATATACTACTGCAGGCATTTTAGGATTTGCCCCTGGAATCGATACATCTACACCATGTGCCGTAAAAACTGCAGTAGAACTAATAACTGCTGCCATTATTGCCATTCTAATATTCATAATACGCTCCGATACTTTCTCTGTTACACATTTACAAGTTGCCATTAACAAATGCTTCGTACATGTATATAGTTTACTATTTTATAAAAAAGGCAGCAAATTTATAAACTAAAAGTGCACTCACAAAGGTGAGTGCACTTTATGCGTTATAAAAACAAATATTATGCTTTTACTTGTTTACCGTATTTTACGAGGCTTTCAGCTTCGATTTCAGCTTGTGTACGATAATCTTGAGGAATATTGGACAAGCGAATCCAGCTGCGTACAGCTTCTACTAATACGATAAGGATCATGAGGAACATAGCAGCACTGAATGCCACTAGAATCCATTTACCAGCTGGGATATAGCTGTTAAATACGTTTTCAAAGTCCGCAGCGATAGCAACGATAGCCATAAGGATACAAGGAATACCTGTTACCCATGCATAACGTTTACGGCCAAGTCGCATGATAACTGTAGTACCTACGGCCAATGTCATGGTACCTAGTAATTGGTTAGATACGCCGAATAGAGGCCAGATAATACCGATGTTACCTTGTAGAACTAGGTAGCCCCACAAAATACAAATTAAAGCTGCACAACCATAAACGCCAGGAGCCCAATGTTGGTCGTTGAATTTAGGATGGAAATGACCTAATAATTCTTGAAGTAAGTAACGACCTACGCGAGTACCAGCATCGATCAAAGTCATGATGAACAATGCTTCGAACATGATACAGAAGTGATACCAGTACCCCAGCAAGTGATCCATGTTAGGCAATCTAGAGAAGATATGAGCCATACCTACTGCAAGGGATACGGCGCCACCAGGACGGTGCATCAAATCTTCGCCAACCATCGCAGACAAAGCTGGTAATTCATGAACTTGAAGGCCTAATGCTTTGAAGGATTCAACAGTGGAGTTAATTGCGAAGTAATCATCTGGATGCAATGCAGTTGCGGCAATCAACGCCATCATAGCGATAAAGCCTTCTGTTAACATTGCACCATAACCGATAGGTAAAATTTCTTTTTCATTAGTAAGCATTTTAGGTGTTGTACCTGTTGCGATAACAGTATGGAAACCAGATAACGCACCACATGCGATAGTAATGAAGATGTAAGGGAATACAGAACCTTTCAATACAGGACCGCCACCCCAGATGTAAGGAGTTACAGCTGGCATTTGAATTTCAGGCATTACGATGATAATACCGAGAGCCAATGCGCCGATTGTACCGATTTTAAGGTATGTGGACAAATAGTCACGAGGAGCAAGCAATAACCATACTGGCAATGCTGCTGCAAAGAAACCATATACTGCAAGCATGATTTCGATGGTTTGCAAGTCATATGTAAACCAAGAAGCATATTCGCTAGCTGCTACGTTTGGACCGTAGATAATAGCTGCGAAGATCAACGCTACACCGATAACAGTGGCTTCTTGAATTTTACCAGGACGCAACCATTTCAAATAAATACCAATGAAAATAGCGATTGGAATTGTAGCAAATACGGAGAAGAACCCCCATGGGGAGTTATGCAATGCGTTAGCTACTACTACGGCCATACCAGCAAGGGTGATAATCAATAGGAACAATGTAGCAAGCATAGCACCGAAACCAGCGAACTTACTGATTTCTTCCCGTGCAATATCCGCAATAGATTTACCATCATAGCGAACGGATGCGAACAAGATAACCATGTCATGTACAGCGCCGGCTAATACGGAACCGATAAGGATCCATAATGCACCAGGTAAATACCCGAACTGGGCTGCGATAACAGGACCTACAAGAGGGCCTGCACCTGCAATCGCTGCAAAGTGATGACCAAATGTTACCCATTTGTTTGTGGGCACGTAATCGTGACCATCATTGTGGACCATAGCTGGCGTTGGACGATATTCATCCAATGTTAATACTTTCGCCGCTATGAAAGCCCCATAAAGGCGGTACGCTAAAATTAGAATACACGCGGAGGCTATAACTAAGTAAATACCATTCATAACCATATAAACACCTCCAATTGTCTTGTGTGACATGGTGTTATATAAAAATATCTGATAAATCTTTTGCACATCCATGCCACATTGGCTCTCAAAACTTTTAGTACTTACAATAATTATTGTATATCTAAACATAGATGTGTCAATTATCAATTTCTCATTTTGAATGTACATTATGAGTTAAAGACATAAACAAAAAGCATTCTCCGTTACTCAGTGAATGCTTTTATCGTTTTATTTTGATAGTAATTATCTATTGTCTTACTACAATACCTGCTTTGTGAAGGGCTTTTTTGATATCTTTTATAGTTAAAACTTTGTTATGTAACAACGCACCTACAAGAGCTCCCGTTACATTTGTCTTTGTAAATAAATCCACAAAATGCTGTATATTTCCAGCACCACCAAAGGCGGTTACAGGTACATCCACAACCTCTGCTAGGGCTTGATATAATTCAATATCAAAGCCAAGCCCCGTGCCATGTCTATCGATACTCGTTACCAATAACTCACCTGCACCACGGTCTACTGCTTCTTTTGCCCATTCTAGAGCATTTTTACATTGTGCCCCCGGATCATTCGATGTGCCATGTCCATAAGCATACCACATTTTTTCAAAGGGATTATATTTTACATCTAAACACACTACAATACCTTGATTGCCAAATTTCTTTGCGCCTTCTGTGATAAGGGATGGATTAGATAGTGCCGCCGTATTGATAGAAACCTTATCGGCACCAGCTTTCATAAGTTGCGTCATATCCTCAACGGACGTAATGCCACCGCCTACAGTAAGTGGCATAAACACCTTATCAGATGCATTGAGCACTATATCAGTGAAAGTCTTACGGCCTTCAGTTGTAGCAGTTATATCTAATAATACAAGTTCGTCTGCACCTTGTATTTCATAGCGTTCTGCACATTCTACAGGGTCGCCAGCATCCACCATATCGCGGAATTGAACGCCATTCTGGACACGACCATTTGCCACACTGAGGCAAGGGATAATACGTTTCGCTAACATAAGATGACCCTCCTATTTTTTCGCCGCTGCATAGGCTTCTGTAATATTGCCAAATGTACGCAATAGGTTTAAACCTACAACACCACTTTTTTCAGGATGGAATTGCATTCCATATACTCTACCACGCTCTACAACACCTGGTACATCGATACCATAGTTAGCAGTAGATGTAATAAACTCAGGGTCAGTATCTACATAGTAGGAATGAACGAAATAGGTATATTGATCGTCTACATTGCTGAAAGCACTGTCTGGATGGTGCACTGTATTTTTGTTCCAACCCATGTGAGGTACACTGACGCCAAGGTCACGAGGGATTTCCTTTACCTTGCCTGGAATAAGGCCTAAGCCTGGTGTTGGACCATATTCTTCGGACTCTTCAAATAATAACTGCATACCCAAGCAAATACCTAATAATGGTATTTCTCGTTTTACCACTTCATGAATGACATCAACGAGACCACGTTCCTTAAGAACGGATACTGCCGACGCATAGGCACCTACACCTGGCAAGAGAACACCATCAGCATTTAATATAATCTCAGGATCTGCTGTTAGCACCGCATCAAGTCCGATGTAGGCCAACGCTTTCTGGACATTAAATGTATTGCCCGCATCATAATCTATAATGGCAATCATAATATACTCCTTTCAACAGCCTTAATGAGCCCTAGTCATCACTAGGGCTCATTATTCACGTTGTTTTCGTTATATATATTCTCTAAACAGGATAAAAAATCCTGCCATTCAATTGGGTAAAAGCTAAACTCTATTCTATAGAGTGAAACTTGATATCATAAGGCGCGAATTATTAGTATATATGATATATCCCATATTGATTAATTCATGAATTCTTTTAATATACCGCGCATAACAGCTCCATCTTGAGCCATTGGAATGGTAAGTCTCAACCAACCTTCCCGTTGTCCACGGCGCACTTGATAGCCTTCTTTTAGCCAAGCATCGGCTAAGCCTTCCGCATCAGGTACAGTAAAGAAAATAAAGTTCGCTTCACTCTTATAGTAGTGAATGTTTAATTCATCAAATAGACTCTCCCATTTTGCCCGTTCCTCTGCATTTTGAGAAACTGTTCTTCTTAGGAATGCTTGATCCTCAAAAGCAGCTTCTGCAGCCACTTGGGACAAGGTATTGAGATTATACGGCAAGCGGATAGTTTGCATGTAATTAGCCAACTCTACAGGTGTCATCATATATCCTACGCGATAATTAGCAAGGCCATATGCCTTGGAGAAGGTACGCATGATAGCTACATTAGGGAACTCATCTAAAAGCGCTCGTGCTGTAGGAACTGCTACAGCGGTAACAAAATCACTATATGCCTCATCGATGATGACCAATGTTTCCTTAGGTACAGCAGCTACGAATTTACGAATATCTTCAACAGACTCATAGGTTCCTGTTGGATTGTTAGGATTACAAATCCACACGAGGCGTGTTGTTTCATCCACTGCTTTCACAAGGGCAGAGAAATCATAATGACCTGTTTCAAAATCGGCCTCAACCTCGCGAATTTCAGCACCTTCCACAAGGCCATTCAATGCATATTCTGAGAAAGCTGGCACGCTTACCACGATGGAGTCGCCGGCGCTTATCAATGTTTTATTAACCATAGCAATGACCTCATCGAGACCTACACCAATAACGAGTTGTTCTGGTTGTACCTTCCAATACTCTGCTAATTTTAGGCGCAAATCGGTAGCATTCCCATCAGGATAATAGTTAGCATCATTATGGGTTACATAGCTAAGGATAGCCTCACGCACCAATGGAGAGGTCCCATATGGGTTTTCGTTGGCTGACAAACGCACCAAGCGTTCCACACCGAGGCGTTCCTTTACCGCTGCAGCAGGTTCCTCAGGTATATAGGGTTTCAATGTGCGAATTATCTCTTTCATAAGCTATCCTTTCTAACTATTTTCTTAACTCATATGAACCTATGTAATCTCACAATACGGTGTTCATTATAAATTCGTAATTTCTGGGCGATCTGTAGTCTTACTTACTACGCCTTCACGACTAGCAAGCTCTGCCTCGATGGCTTCGTAAGGAATATTTTTCTCTGCTAGTAATACTAGCAAGTGATACAATACATCAGCCGTTTCGTATATCAATTCTTGAGGGTCCTCGTTCTTTGCAGCGATAACAACTTCAGTAGCCTCTTCGCCTACCTTTTTCAAGATTTTATCGAGCCCTTTATCAAATAAGTAATTTGTATAAGAACCTTCCTTTGGCTGTGCCTTGCGGTTCTTGATAATTTCGTATAATTCGTTCAATGTTTGCTGTGCCATATATAACTCCGTTATGTCTCTAATATATACATACTCTTTTGTCTAATCTATTGTGGTTAACCTATTGATTACCATTATGCGTTTCTTATTAAGCACTAAGCCTCTACATCATTAAAGAAACAGCTTATACGCCCCGTGTGACACGCAGGGCCTTCCGGCTTAACTTGAATGAGCAAGGTATCGCCGTCACAATCGAGGGCCATACTCACCACGTGTTGCACATTGCCGCTCGTACCGCCCTTGTGCCACAGCTCCTGACGAGAGCGCGACCAGAACCACGTTTCCTTTGTCTCTAGTGTTTTGTGAAAGCTTTCTTCGTTCATCCACGCCACCATGAGCACATCTTTTGTATCTGCATCTTGTACAACCGTTGGCAATAAGCCATTTCCCTTTTCAAAATCAGGTTTCATATATTAATCCTTTATGAAAATAATCGTTTTAAAACTCAGTGTTTTATTAGTATCGTTACCATAGCCTTTTATGTACTGTCTTCAATTACCTTTAAATACTGTAATTATTTAAAAACGTATGTATGAAAGCTACTTTCTATCGTACAGTAATGCCTTGAGCTCGTAATTCATCTTTGAGTTCTGGAATTTTAATCTCCCCAAAGTGGAAGATTGATGCCGCTAAGGCACCTGTCACGCCTGTTTCTTCAAAGAGATCTATAAAATCTTGCACAGTACCTGCACCACTAGAGGCGATAATAGGCACATCTACAACGTCTTCAATTGCCTTATATAGTTCAATATCAAAACCAGATTTTGTACCGTCCTTGTCCATACTCGTTACGAGCAGTTCTCCAGCCCCACGAGATACAGCCTCCTTGGCCCAATCAAGAGCCTTCCACTCGGTACGGTTACGACCACCGTGAGTATAGGCATACCATTCACCAGTTTCTTCGTCTGTTTTTACATCGATGGCTACTACCATGCATTGATTGCCAAACTTTTGAGCCCCTTCTGAAATGAGTTCAGGATTAGCAAGGGCTGCAGAGTTCAAGGATACCTTGTCGGCACCAGCTTTCAATAAAGCCGTCATATCATCGATACTCTTAATACCGCCACCAACGGTGAGAGGCATAAATACTTGGGATGAAATCTCTTGTACCACATCGCGCATGGTAGTCCGTGCATCAACAGTGGCCGTAATATCTAAGAATACTAATTCGTCAGCCTGTTGCTGTTCATAGGACGCCGCAATATCTACAGGACTGCCTACATCTACGAGATTAACAAAGTTAACCCCTTTTTTAACGCGCCCATCGTCTACATCCAGGCACGGAATGATCCGTTTCGCTAACATAAATCTCCTCTCCATTGAGTATTACTCAATATATTTCCGTCCATCATGCTAAACAATATAGTATAAAGCGAACACAATACTGTCGTTTCTATAATTATCGTTGGTTATACGCAGCGATTTCCTCTAATGTAATCGTTCCTTCATATAGCGCTTTACCGACGATACTATCCATGACGCCTTTTGCTTCAAGGGATTTAATATCTTCTAAATTACGAACACCACCAGAAGCGACGATGCGAGCTGTAGGGAATGTTTTTTGCAAATCGCCGAGCAAGTCTTCGTTAGCCCCCTGCATGGTACCGTCGCGGTCCACATCGGTAACGATGAAGTACTTTGCCCCGCCTTCAATCATGGCGCCGATTAAATCGGTCATAGGCACATCGGATTGATCGAGCCAACCTTCAGCAGCGACCTTACCATTTTTACCGTCTACACCGATAACGATGCGCTCTGCACCATATTCAGCGATAACCTGTTTCGTAAGTTCAGGGTTTTTAAGGGCCACAGAACCTAGGATAACTCTGTCTACGCCTAAGCCTAAATAGAGATCAACAGCCGATTTATCTCGGATGCCGCCGCCGATTTCAAGGATGCCTGTGAAAGCCTGACGCACTGCTTTTACAATATCTACGTTAACAGGCTTCCCAGCCTTAGCACCGTCTAAATCGACGAGGTGGAGTGCGCCTACCTTGGCATCTTCATATTGTTTTGCTTGGGCCACTGGATCTGGATTGATAACCGTTTCCTGCGCGAAGTCACCTTTATAGAGGCGAACGCTGCGACCATCTTGTAAATCTATAGCTGGAAAAATCATAGGTTCTCCTTTATTAAATGACTGTATTAAATAACACCCTTTGTAGAGTTTACCCCTTGAATATCTGGGTTAATCGTAACAGCCTTGCGCAATGCACGACCTGTAGCCTTAAACATGCTTTCAATAATGTGGTGCGTATTGCGACCATATAAATTGCGCACATGTAAATTCATAGCGCCGCTCATCGCTAACGCTTGGAAGAAATCCTCCACTAACTCTGTTTCAAAGTTGCCCCCAAGAACTGGAGTACTCCATTCGCCTTGGAACACGAGGTACGGACGGCCGCTCAAGTCGATTACAACTTGTGTTAGCGCTTCGTCCATAGGAACCCACGCATCACCGTAACGCTCGATGCCGGCCTTATCGCCAAGGGCTTTCACCAAAGCTTGACCTAACGCCAATCCAATGTCCTCAACGGTGTGGTGAGCATCTACGTATGTATCGCCCTTTGCCTCAACTACAAGGCCAAAGCGACCATGTTTCGCCAGCAGCGTCAACATGTGGTCAAAAAATCCAATTCCTGTGGAGATGGTGCTCGTTTGCACCCCATCAAGGGTAAGTTCTACTGTAATATCTGTTTCTTGCGTGGTGCGTTGCACCGTACCTGTGCGTATCATAACGACCTCTGTGCTCCAAATCTATTGTTACAATCTATATTTCTAATTACTATTTCAATCTATGTTTAAATCAGTATTTAAATATAGACTCCAAATATATGAACTAATCTATTTATATACACTATTTTTCAAAGCGTACTTCGATGGCACGAGCATGTGCTTCAAGGCCTTCTGTACGAGCTAATGTAGTAATGTGTGTTGCTACTTCTTCTAATCGTTCTTTTGTAAATTGTGTAAAGGATGTACGTTTTACGAAGTCATATACACCAAGTGGAGAGGAGAATCGTGCTGTGCCACTTGTAGGCAATACGTGATTTGTACCGCCTACATAATCACCCAATGGCTCAGATGCATAGGCACCGAGGAATACAGAGCCTGCATTTTGAACGAGGCTCATATAGTTCATTGGATCTGGTAACTGGATTTCTAAATGCTCTGGCGCTACTTCGTTCATGACTGTAAACATGTCTTCAACACTGTCCATAACGGCAATATAACTGTTATTCTCAATAGCAGGACGAGCGATGCTTTCACGAGGCAACAATTTCAATTGACGTTCTACCTCATCGGATACAGCATTTGCTAGGCTTTCACTAGTAGTAACCATAATAGCGCGCGCCCGAGGATCATGTTCCGCTTGGGACAAAAGATCTGCGGCGAGGTGAACTGGATTTGCACTATCGTCAGCAATAACGCCGATTTCACTAGGGCCTGCAATCATGTCGATATCAACTTGACCAAATACTTGGCGTTTTGCAGTGGCTACGTAAATATTGCCAGGGCCTACGATTTTATCAACCTTTGGAATGCTTTCAGTACCATATGCAAGAGCCGCCACACCTTGAGCACCACCTACTTGGTATACTGCATCAACGCCAGCAAGCTTGGCTGCACCCAATACAGCAGGATTGATGCCGTCCTTTTGAGGAGGTGTAACCATAACGATTTCTTTAACGCCTGCAATTTTAGCTGGCAACGCAGTCATGATAATAGTAGAAGGATATGCTGCTGTACCGCCAGGAACGTAAAGGCCAACCCGAGCCAATGGGATCACCTTTTGACCACGGATGATGCCCGGTGTATCCATGTCTACAAAGCCTTGCTCAATTTCACGGCTGTGAAACTCAGTGATATTAGCCTTCGCCTTTAATAAGGCTGCTTTCAAATCATCGGATAAGGACTCATAAGCGGCGTCGATTTCCTCTTGAGGCACCTTGAAGTCTTCAATAGACACACCATCGAATTTTTCAGAATAGGCCTTTAATGCCGCATCACCATTAGCGCGAACGTCAGCGATGATATCGTACACGCGGCGTTCAACTTCCATATCTGTAGTTTGTTGAGTATAATTTCGCACGATACTGAGCATCGTATCTAATGATTCTTTATAAATTTTCATCAAATGTCCTTCTTCCTATATGCGATTCGCACTATTAGTTCTATCTCTTATTTATTAATGGCTTCTGAAAGCTGATCTATAAGTTTAAAAATGGTATTTCTCTTTTGTTTTAGTGCTAATGGATTAGCTACTAAGCGAGTAGAAATTTTTTGTAACCAGTCAAAGATTTCTAAGTTGTTTTCACGCAATGTTGTGCCCGTTTCTGTAATATCTACAATGGCATCCGCTAGACCTACGAGAGGTGCTAACTCAACGGATCCTTCAATTTTGATGATTTCCACATCTTGCGCTCCAAAGTACTGTTTCGTAATGGTCGGATATTTCGTACCAATACGTTGGCGGCGCCCTTCTTTAGGATCATATCCAGCCAGAGAGGCCAAGATAAATTGACATTTACCAGTTTGTAGATCAAGCATTTCATAGCTCGTATCATCTTGTTCATCTAGTACATCACTACCAACAATACCGAGGTCTACTACACCATTTTTCAAATATGTTGTTACATCAGGGCCTTTAGCGAGTATTACTTCAATGGCATCACCTAATGGAATGATAAGCTTACGCGCCTTGTTTCGTAACGGCTCACAATCGATACCACAAGCTTCTAAGAGAGGAATAAAATCCTTCTCGACACGGCCCTTTGTAAGAGCAATACGTAATTTACCATTATCTTGATTGTTACTTTCACCATTCAAGGTAACCTCTGTCAACACATCGATGTTAAAAGCCATCCCAACGGCCGGCATCGGCGTGCCATCAAAGCTAGATAACAAGCCATCATAACGGCCGCCGCTGACGATGTATTGAGATACGCCATCCACGTAGCCTCTAAAGGTGAGGCCTGTGTAATAGGATTGAAGCGGTTCTGTAGACACGTCGATACGAACCTGCTGACCTGTTTGCGCCACTTGGTTGGCCATATCTACGAGATTGTCTAAAATGCGTTGCGCACTGGCCGGCAAGATGATTTGGTTGAGCTCATCCTTAATATCTCGGACCGTGCCGAACAAGCGAGGCCATACAGTTAAGAATGGATATAACGCACTATTTTTAAAATCGGAAATCAACTCGTTGTAACGAGGTAAATATTTAGTAAACAAAGCATCAAGGAGCTCAGATTTTTCTTCATCACTAAGGCCAAGCGCATCGGTAATAGCACGAGAGAAACGAGCATCCCCAATTTCTAATAGCAAATTATTACCAAGTTGTGTTTCGTTTACCTCTTTAATGATGGCAAAGCATTCTTGCTCGGCTTCAATCCCTTCATAACCTATCATCTCGATGCCACCTTGTGTTACTTGGTTTACATCGCCGCGGTGCTTTTTATTCTTCATGAACACATCGCCTAAATAGTAGAACGTGCGAGGTAATTCAATATTTGTGGTAGCCAAAAAACGACCGATTGGCATGGTTAAATCAGGACGAATTACGACGGACGCGTCCGAACTATCCATGAACTCGTACATATGCTGACCGCGCCCCATTGCATAGCCATTAAATACATCCTTGTACTCCACAAGAGGTGTAGAGATCTTTGTGTATTGGCGGCTACGACATAGACCGAGCACATATTGGCTCACATCATCCTTGCGCTCCGCTACGGCCCCTATATCATCACGGAACCCCGTAGGTAATTGCTGCTGTACCATCGTAAACATCCTTTCTATTATTTGATCTATATCATTTCTCATGTTTTTGAATGCTATATGTCATCTGCATTAACCATTTAAGTTATATGACGGTTTAAGTCATCTAGCTATTCAATTTGTTATGAGAAAAAATTTACCTATATCGATACTTTTCTATTTTATCGCTTTATCTTGTTAAAGTATGAAATTATAATATAACGGTTCTATAGAATTGTCAATAGAACCGTTAGTATTACTCAAATTTAATTATGGGTCATTATAGGTAATAAACCTAGTTGTTGAAGTATTTATACCGTTTATTTTATCATATTAACACAGTTTAAAGTATAGCATAAAGAATTTCCCTGTTAATAAAGTGTAGTTTTCCTTATTAATAACTAAAGGGGCACCTCCTTCGAGGTGCCCCTTTGCTATGGTTTCTTAAAGAATTCCATATCATTAGTCTAATATAGTAAAACAATATATATTTTCTATTTAAAAAAGGACTTTTCTAAACGCATAAGCAAACACGATAATCCCCCATAATGCAGAAATCGCTGCAATAAGGCCCTCTTTAAAATATATACTATCTCTTTTTTGACAAAACCCCGTGAGTATTGTAAAAAAGAAGAAAATCAACCAAATACTGCCATAATCTACTATAAATTTATAATCTTTATCCATTAAAAATTTAAGATTTAATACCACTAAACTTATAATAGAGATTATAGATAAATACTTTGTTAGGCTACCAAAAATTCTATGTTTTTTCATATATTCATATTTTTCATCAAATGAACATTTACGGATCTCAATTTTATATAACCCTATAGATAATGATATAGATATAAAAACAAAAAAATATCCTAATATTCCAAGTTTACTCATTTTCTCCCCGTTTTCCAGAGTTTTAAGGATTAATTTTGACTTTGTAACGATAGATATATAGACTTATCAACTTCATCTAAGTCTTCAATCTTATACTTCGTTTTACTTGCATCAAAATGATAATATTTCTTTACATGATCTAATAAAGCTTTGGACTCTTGGTTTTGTTTGGAGAAGAATAGAATACAATTCATATTATTATCAAAGACAATCATATTATCCTTACATAATAAGTATAGATACGAGCTGCCAGCCTTATCTTTCTCTACAAAGGCATCAAAGAAATAAGGAAATTTAGAGTTAGAGAAACTAGTATCAGATACAATAAATTGGCTACCCAATTTGCTAATATGAATTTCATTCTTAGGCCCAAATTCTAAAGCTACACTGCGCCCAACTAGCTCATTAGATGATGGTTCATGATAAAACATATAAGCTATAAAAGCTGTTATTAGAGTTATGAGAATAATGATCCCAAGCAAAAACTTTCTCATGAATCTAGCCCCAAATTTTTTCTATATCAGCTATGCTATGTGCATCAGAGCCAAGTACAAATGGCACCCCGATGATAGCAGCCATACCTTGAATAAAGCGGCTTGGATACATTTCACGGCAATCTGGTTTGAAGAAGCCACTCATGTTGTAGTCTAGTTCGCGCCCTTGTACGCGCATGATATGCAAGATATCGCTCACTACCTGCGCATTGCGGCGATCCAAGTGACGCTCAAAGCCAAAGTGGTGTTGGTATTTTTTAATCAAATCAAAGTGACCAATGCGTTTTGGTGTATATTCACCAAGGTCAGCTCGCACGGCTTGGCGCACGGTTGAGTAATATTTATAATACAACTCATATTGCTTTTCAATCCACGGACCAAAACCCTTTTTAAATTCTTCAGGGCTATAGTCTAAGCAGTAATAGGCATTATTCACGCCTTCCATGAAGTGAACGGACAAAATATTATCGTCCGTCAATGGACCATAGCGATCGAGGAACTCTTGAATATCCGTCTCAAAGCCTGGAATGTAATCCACTTCAAAGCCGAGAGAGATATCAATATGTGTGCCATAGGCACGTTGTAATTGACGGCCTAGTTCTAAGTAGGTATCTACTTGGTTCAATTTCAAAGATGCTGTATCATAGGCCTTTTGGTCACCACCGTATTCAACGGCAAAAGCCTTTGGCAATGGCGCATGTTCTGTAAGGCATACTTTCTCAATGCGCAACTCGATGGCTTTTTCAATCATCATTGCAGTTCGGTCCCCACTACCATGTGGGCACAGTTCTGTATGCACATGACCATCTACAAGACGGCTACGATACTTACTGTATCCAACGAACTGCCGTTCATCTTTCATGTTCATTCAATCACCCTATTCACCCTAACCCATGGTGAACCCTTATCTATCATCTGTACATTTAGTCTGTAATTTAATATCTATGTTTTATTATATCAATAATGCGTATGTTTCGGTATCCTGATATTTACCATGTTTGAAACCAACTTGAGGGGTCAGTCCACAGTAGGTAAATCCAAAACGCTCATGTAGCGCAGTACTTGCCGCATTTCCTGCCGTAATAACAGACACCACCGTATGTAATGTTTCCGTTTCTTTAGCATGCTCTAATATATGGGCCATCAATTTAGACGCCACACCTTTACCGCGATACTCTTGATGGATGTAGATAGATAATTCGACGGTACTTTTGAACGCATCCTTTGTTCTATACGGTGAAAGCGATGCATAGCCTACCACAACATCGTCCATAATCCCTACAAAAATGCAGTGCTCAGATATTTGATGAGCCTCATACCACTCCTGCCACTCTGGCAATGTACGAGGTTCAAGATCAAGGGTTGCTACGCCGTTTACAACCTCGTAATTATAAATATCTAAACAAGATGAGATGTCATCAATTCTAGCACGACGAATTTTAAAATTATTCATAGTAACTCTTCTTTCATAGATTACTGAATAGAACTCAATATGGATTTCTTTAACTTAAAATGCTCTGTTTTACCTACTTTTTGGACTTTAAGATATTCCCGTGGTATATGTTTAATACGTTCATATACGGTCTTTTTACTCTTACCTAAATTTTTCCATAACTCTTCTCGAGTGATTCCTGGTCCAATCATAAATAGCGATGTCTGTAATAAGATGTAATATATGTCTTGAACCAGTTCATCTGTAATTCCTTGGTTAATAAAAAACTGATCTAATTGATCACAGGCATTACGTAATCTTTCTAACCGTGTATTAAGCAATTCACTTAAATTATCAACGGTATCAACTAAAAAAGTTAAAAATTGGATGACAAAAGGAGTTAAATCTCCTCCATTGCGCTCTGACGTAGTATTAATAAAGCTTTTATAATATTTAGAACGATTAGCCTTTATTAAAGCGGATAAACGCAAGGCTACCAACGGATGAAAATCCTTTGACAAATACGAGGAAGAAATATATCTATTCACACGGCCATTACCATCATAAAAAGGATGAATATAACCAAACATATAATGAAATACCGCCACACGAATTGGTAATTGTATCTCATCATTATTCAAAAACTCTAGTGCTATGGTCATAAGTTTGATAATTTGTGATTCTGGCGTAGTTCCTATATGAATCTCTCTATCATATCCATCATAAACGGAAACTGGATCACGTCTAAAAATTATACCATCTAGTTTATTTTTCTCTTCAATTTCATTTGATACTAACTCATCATATAGAGCTCTAATCTCTTCATTTGTATAGAATTCTTGCCTTCCTGATGAGTTTAATATATCTCTGTATTTTGATACGACACTACTAAATCTTTTTACCTCAGTAATATTCGTATCAATAGCCTCTTGAATCTCTCTTCTGCTACTATGAACACCTTCAATATCATTACTAGCCTTAATTTCTTCTACCAAAAATGTATTCAGTAAATGCGGATGCATAATTAACGGAACTTGTTTTAATAAATCTAAAAAAGCTGAATGCTTTCGCTCCAGTTGAATCATTACATCAAGAATATCCTTATGATACATAAAAAAAGCAGGAAAGCTCTTTTTTCTATTAATTTGTGCTATTAATAGATTTATATGTTCCGTATTTTCAGATGCATATCGTGCATCAAGAACCTCTTGCCACTTTTCTTCGCATTTATAAAACACTTTATATAAAGGTTCATATGACATAGCGTTTTACCTTTCATAATCCATTGAAATGTAAAAATCGTAAATTTTACTTTTATACCTCCAATATAGCAAAACTGAGTGGTAAAAACAACATTTTTTACCACTCAGTTTTGTGTTTTGAAATATATATAAGTAAAAAGCTCTTTTTTTACTTATATACTTTCCTTGTACATCATCAATGCGATAGTAATATACTCCTAATCTATCATTATTCTTTAAAATCTATAGACAATAACTTGTATATCGCTATTTATGAAATTGAAGTTTTGCTATAATCAAGATGTCACCAACTCCATCCTGGGGAAACAGGTACAGGAAGGAGGTGTACCAATGAGAAAATTCCTCATACTCTTTATTATACCAGTTACGATAAATGTGGTTAGCTACCTCATTTATAAATTGCTCGACTGGTATTTAAACTGGTGATTGAGCGTCGGTTTATCTCCGTGAAAAGATAAATAAAAAGCCCCCTAGGTATTTCGCCATTCCTAGGGGGTCTTTTTACGTGTACCAATTAAGATACCTCATACTCTTTAAGCTAATTATAGTATACCTTATTCTATGAATTTGTCTAGTTCTATCTATTACACAATTACAAATAGTAGTATTGTAATAGCAATCAATGTACCAATTACAGCATAGTCCACAGTTTTCAATCCTACGGATGCTGCAAAGCTATGTGTAGGTCCACCGAAGCCGCGTAGTTCTAGGGACAGCGCCATTGTTTCGGAGCGGCCCAAGGATTTTAAGAGCAATGGTTGGATAACGGATGCGTAAGATTTCATGCGTTTAATGAAGTTGCCTTCTAAGGATAAACCACGGCACGCTTGCGCCTCTTGTACAGCATGACTTTCAGCAATAAAGTCAGGCACAAAGCGTAGTGCTGCAGTGAACATAAATGCATATTCATAAGGAATTTTGCATTGTGTTACGAGCGCTGCTGTAAGGTCTTGCAATTTTGTAGTTGCCAATAAACAGATAAACACAAGCGTCATAGCAAGCATACGCAAGCCAGATACGATGGCAGATGTTACATCACCGCTGCCGAGAAATTGGATAACACCAAGGAATACGGCAAAGCTTGTCAATGCCAATACGGCTTTGTGTTGTTTAAATAGCAAACCAGCTACAAATAACACGACAAGTTCTACAACGACTAAGGCCAATAGAGATGCCCAATCGCGCAATAGAATGGCCCACACGGATACAGCGAGGGTCATCAAGATTTTTGTTAACGGTACTAAACGTTCCATATGTCCCTCCTATTTTCTGCCCAACTGAGCCACTAACTTAGACTTCAATTCATCCATGGATTTGCAATAACCGAGGGATGGTACCGCTAGTGAAAGTTCCACACTTGGCGGTTTCGTAAGGCCTAGGTCTTGCAATTCGTCCGTAGATTTCCTAAATAATTCTTCTGGACTGCCATCAAAAGCAACGGTTTGGTTACCCATGATGAGGGCACGGCTACATTCGCTAGCCATGATTTCCATATCATGTGTAATGAGAAGGATTGTAATACCTTCTTGATTAAGTTGACGCAATAGTGCTAACAACTCTTTAGTTTCCTTACCATCTTGACCACTTGTTGGTTCGTCGAGGATGAGGATTTTAGATTGCATTGCTAGTGCAGAAGCGATAGCAACGCGTTGTTTTTCACCGCGGCGCAATGTTGGAGGATAGGCTTCACGTAAGTGAGCGATACCGGTACGTTCCAACACTTCATCAACGATGCGTTTCACTTCGGATTTACTGCGACCTAATGATTCAGGACCGAAGGCAACCTCTGTGGCTACTGTTGGTCTGAACATTTGGCGATCTGGTTGTTGAAATACATAACCAATAAATTGACCACGTTTAGATGGCGGCATAGACGTAATATCCGTGCCGTTATAGTACATGCGGCCTTCGCTCGCCTTTTCAAGACCAACGAGCAAACGAGTGATGGTCGTTTTACCACAACCATTGCGACCACCGATGGCAATATATTCGCCACCTTCGATGGTGAAAGTCACATCACGGAAAATGTCTACGGATGGCACATAGCCAAAGCGGATATTTTCAACCTTAAGCATGAGCGCCACCGTCCTTTCCTTGTACATCATCAACGCGTTGAATCGGTTTTCTATCTTCTACTACAGTAGTATTTGTTTGCTTATTGGTAGAGTTGCTTTCACCATGCACCTCAGTTTGGATGGCGTGAGCCATTTCAATTTGGTGCAAGCCCTTGATAGCAGACTCGATGCTAAGCCAAGGCTCATCGCTGTGGAATCCCGCTTGTTCAAGTTCCATGTACGTGGTGAACACGGATGGCAACGCATCAACGTGAATATTGTGTTCGTACATGTAACGAAGCGTAGTTGGTACATCATCATCACATGCAATAGAGCCATCCACCATGAGAGCCATGCGGTTTGCATACGGCAATACAGCATGTAAGTCATGGTCGATAACGACAACGGTAATACCGTGTTTCTTGTTCAAATCACCTACGAGGCGATATAATTCTGCAGTCCCATCTGGGTCGAGGGAGCTTGTTGGTTCATCAAGAACTAGAACAGTTGGGTTCGTAGCCAATACGGAAGCAATCGCCAAACGTTGGCGTTGACCACCGGATAGACTAGTAATTTTGCGATCTTCTAAGCCGATAAGACCAACTTGTGCAAACACCTCTTCAGAACGAGCTTTAATTGTGTCACGGTCATAACCGCGGTTTTCCATGGCAAAGGCCACTTCTTCACGAACTGTCATCGTTACGAGTTGTGTATCGTAATCAGCGAGAACAACACCGATATGGTTCGCTAGCTCTGGAATTTCCATTTGCGTAGTCGCTTTACCATCTACGAACACCATGCCTTCAAGGCGACCGCCGTAGAATTTAGGTACAGCCCCTACCATGGCCATGCAAAGGGTACTTTTACCACAACCGGCAGGCCCAGTCACAACGAGGAAGTCCCCATCATGTACGTCGAGATTGATATTTTCAAGAGATGGTGTAGTCGCCTTTGGATGGTAGTAATTTACGTGTTCAATGGAGATCTTAGCTTGGCGTTCAGGCAAAATCGTCATATGACTATGGTCAGATGTCAATTGATCTGTACTTGGCAACATTCCGCGTTTGGAGAATAGACGTTGCGCCGGAATATACAAGATTGGCGTAATGGCACCGTTCAAAGCGCCTACGATAAGAACCATAGGCCACATACCATACATATATACATTGTCTGGTAAGCCCAATACTTTCCACAAGATGGTAACGAAGATACCACCAGATACAACAGTAGCTAAAAAGCCAGATAGGATTGGCGTCAAATCAAAACCACCGATTTTACGGAACTTCACAGACAACATAGCGCGCGTCACGAGAGCTGCTGTCAACGCACCACCTGGTTCAGACAACAAGTTGCCGTAAGGGAATGCTGACTTAGATGTCAAAACATTAATAAGGGCCGCTACAAGGCCAATCCCCAACGTTTGACTTAAACTAGGACGAGTCAATAAAATAGCTACGCAATACGTAGCAATCGTCCAGTTCGGCGTTACCCCAGCCACACTAGGGCTCACCAAATGCAATATCGTGCCCAATGCGAGCATCAATGTGCTAACAGTAACCCATCTAAACTGGCCACCCTGCACATGCGTGTACACAAGATCTTGAATCCGTTCCATAATAGCCTCTTTTCTAAAAATGAATATATAGTGTCTATTTTAACATCCTTCGAGAATTTGTTAAAGCCAAGATACTATTAATAAATAGTATCTTTATCATATGATAAAAAGCACCATCTATTAACGATAGTGCTTTTAAGAACTAATGTACTTCATCTAATAGTATTCTAAGATAATCACGTCTACTGTTTAATATTCTATCAATATAGATAGTCCGGTCTAAATAACGGTAAAAGCTTAAATAATTATGACAAAGTAAATATCTGTATTCAATTTTACTTTCTAAATTAATCAATAATCGCTGCCCCATTTCTGGAAATATACTCAACGAGTCATTCGTAGTCACTATATCCGAAACGGTTTTCTTAGCTAGCTCAATATCACCGGTTTCTTCTTCTATAAAAGATTTTATTTCTAGCAAATCTTCTCGTGCTTTTGGTGCATAGCTAATTTGATTATTCATAATTAAATCCCCAATTCACTCTTTAGTTGCTCTGATGAAATCCAGCCTCGTTCTTCACCAGATTTACGACCTGTCTCTAAAGCCCCCATAAGTTTTATAGTAGCCATTACACGTTCATAATCTTGAATATCCATAATTGCATATCTACCTCTACCATTTTTAGTTAAGAATACGGGACTATCTATAGTAACATCACGTAAAACTTCAGAATAATTACGTAAATCTGAAATAGGTTTTATATTTGGCATACTATCACCTCCAAAATACTTTAGTGATATAACACTCATCTTTCTAATATCTTATCATTATTGTAGTTAAATTATCATGTAAATTCAACATCAGATTTTACAACATTTCTTAAAATTACTATCAACATATATGATACTGCTTTCTTCCTTTTCTTGTTATATACTTGTTATATAATGTGCATAGATACTTATATACGAAGAAATCGACAATAATTTAATAACTAATATAATAAATTCTAATTACATTCACGTAATACATATAATTTATTTTTAATAAAGGAAATACATCATGGCACAAGCATTAATCGTAATCGACATACAAGAAGGCTTAGTTAAAGAAAATCCTTTCGATACAAAAAATTTTATCATAAATACAAAAGCAATCATTCAACATTTCAGAGATCAAAATATAGAAGTAATTTTTATGAGACATTCTGAAGATGAAGGTTTATTAGCAATGGGTAGTGATAATTGGCAAGTCTATCACGAATTAAAGCCTCAAGAAAACGAAAAGATTTTCAATAAATATTACAATAGCATCTTCAAGGACACTGAATTAAAGGAATATTTAAACCGAAAAAATATTACCGATTTAACATTTGTAGGAATGCAAGTGGAATTTTGCATTGATACATCTGTGAAAGTAGGCTTTGAATATGGTTATAAAATCACCATCGTCGAAGATGCTATCTCAACCTTTGATAATGAGCATCTACCAGCAGATAAAATCCTATCCTTTTACAAAGAAAAGATTTGGCGAAATCGATTTGCGCAACTAAAAACAACAAAAGAAATTCTAGCTATTAATTAAATTGTTATTCTCACTTTCTCGTCATATAGTTGTGATATAATGCATATAAATACTTATGCCTAGGACATAGGAGGTCTATATGTACAAATATATTACAATTTTAGGGGCCGCTGGCCAAATTGCACAAAAATTGACTGCTACATTATTAACATATACAGATATGCACCTTACATTATATGGTCGCCAATTGAGTACTCGTTTACATCCAGAAATCTTAGAGCATGAACGCGTTACGGTCATCGAAGGTTCCTTCCAAAATCCTGCTAAACTAGAAGAAGCTGTGACAAATGCAGAGATCGTATTTGTAGGCGCTATGGAATCTGGCAGCGATATGGCGGCTATTGTGAAAGCATTGAGCCGTAAAAATGTACGCCGTGTTATCGGTCTTTCCATGGCCGGTCTTTCTGGTGAATTCCCTGCAGCTCTTGAAAAATGGACCTTCGACAGCTTGCCTATTAGCTATGTCCAAGGCGAACGTCAAGCACGCAATGTGTTGCGCGAATCCAATTTAAACTACACAATCTTGCGCCTCACATGGCTCTACAATAATCCAGAAAACACAAATTATGAGCTCATCCCTGAAGGCGTTCAATTTAACGATGCCCAAGTTACACGGGAAGCTGTAGTAAAAGCTATCTTTGACATCTTACATGTAGATGATGAAACACCATTCCACCGCGCAAGCATCGGTATTGGCGAACCAGGCACACACTACGACAAACCAAGCTTTCACTAATATATAACTATATTAAGAACAAAGGCCAAACAGACTATGAATATAGGTAAAAGCTACAGTAATACAATAAATATTAATGATACTACAACTAGCATTTTACAAGCTAAGATAGATATATTATCTGCTATTGTAGAAGGCCAAAATGATATTATCCAAGGGCGTACTCTATCTCTAGAGAAATCCTTTGATAGCATAGATAAAATGTTAGAAAAAATATAAATAGTATAGTCTATTAATTTTTAATATAAGGTATATCCAAAATCTAATCGGTACATTTTTACTCATGTAACATAGATTTTGAATATACCTTTTCTTATTCCCATATTTTATAGTTATTTATATAGATAAAGTTCTGTATTTACGCTATACTAATAAATGATTAAGTTATACTAATAGATATGTGAAAGTAAACGCCTATGCGGTTATCGATACCATTTATATATACATTTCTCTGCATAAAACATTTCGGAATTCATGTATAAAAATTAACGATATCCATTTTTAGTCCCACTTAGGGCTGAGGCTGATTAAGGAGTTATTATGAATCGCATTGTTGTTATAGGTAGTTGCAACATGGATATTGTAGTGCTCGCCGATAAACGTCCGGCGGCAGGCGAAACAATCATGGGCAACGAATTGCACATCGCTCACGGCGGTAAAGGTGCAAACCAAGCGGTAGCTGCTGCTCGCCTAGGCGCAGAGGTTACTATGGTTGGTTGTATCGGCGAAGATGCATACGGCCAAATGATTAAGGATAACCTAAAGGAAAATCATATCAATACAGACTACATCGTTACCGTTCCAGACACTACAACTGGTACAGCCCACATTACATTGGCTGAAGGCGATAACAGCATTATCGTTATTCCAGGTGCTAATGCTAAGGTAGATCAATCTGTAGTAGATAATGCTTGGTCTGCCATTGAGCAAGCAGATCTCGTAATGGTGCAAAATGAGATTCCTATTCCCACCATCGAATATATCGTTCGTCGTTGCCACGAGGCTAATGTGAAAGTCCTCTTAAATCCAGCTCCAGCAGCTGACCTCAATCCTGAATGGTTAGAATTGGCAACCTATATTACGCCAAATGAGCATGAGCTATCTGCCCTCTACCCTAGTCAATCTACTGAGGAAACATTGTTCGCTAACGAAAATAAAATCATCGTTACCCTTGGTAGCAAGGGCGTAGGTTATGCAGATAATGGCGAAATCCACACCGTATCTGGCTTCAAGGTTAAACCAGTAGATACTACTGGCGCAGGCGATACTTTCAACGGAGCCTTTGCAACAGCTATTGTCAATGGTAAAAGCTTAGCTGACGCGTTGCACTACGGTAATGCAGCTGCGGCCCTCTCCATCCAACGTTTGGGCGCTCAAGGCGGCATGCCTACAAAAGACGAGGTCGCTGCATTCTTGGCAAAGAGTTAGCATATTGAATAGACCTTTAAAACCTCACTCATTAGAATAGAAAAAGGAGTTATCCATGCAACGACACGGCATTTTAAATAGCCATATTGCTAAGGTGCTTGCTGATTTAGGTCATACAGATACAATTTGTATCTCCGACTGCGGATTGCCAGTATCTGAAGGGGTTCAAAAGATTGATTTAGCCTTAGATTTTGGTGTACCAAGCTTCGAGCAAGTGGTATCCATCATCGCTAAGCATATGAAATCCGAAGCAGTTCATGTGGCAAAGGAAATTAAGGAACATAATCCTAAAGCTTATGACTTCTTGGAGTCTACCTTCCCATCCAGTCAATACGAATGGATTAAGACGAGCCATGAAGCTTTCAAAGAAGCAACAAAACAATGCAAATGCATTATTAGAACTGGTGAAGCATCTCCGTATGCGAACATTATCTTGCGCGCCGATTGTATTTTCAGCGATCGTCCCTAGAGCAATAGGTTAAGAGATACTTTCACAAGTCGTATAGGAGTAGTTATGGAAATTGTTATGTCAGGCATTGCAAAGGCATTTGGTACGAACCAAGTACTACGCGATGTAAGTATTACCCTCAAGGAGGGCGAGGTTCACGCCTTGATGGGTGAAAACGGCGCCGGCAAGTCCACCCTCATGAATATCCTTACGGGCATTCACAAGGCAGACGCTGGTAAAATCACCATCGACGGTGTGGAGCGGACCTTCCCGAACCCGAGAGAGGCTGAGCTAAACGGTGTGGCGTTCATCCACCAAGAGCTCAACATTTGGCCAAATCTAACATTGTTAGAAAATCTATATTTAATGAGACCGAAGCGCAATAAATTCGGTATGCTCGATAAAAAGGCGATGCTTGAAGAAGCACAAAATACGTGCCGCGAACTAGGCATCGAATTGCCGCTCACAACGGAAGCAGGCCTTTGCTCCGTCGGTCACCAACAGATGACGGAAATCCTTCGTATCTTGATGTTAGATGCCAAGGTTGTCATCATGGACGAACCGACAGCAGCCCTCACCGAGCGTGAAACGGCGACATTGTTCAAAATGATGCGCAAAATGAAAGCTCGCGGCGTGGCAATCGTATATATCTCTCACCGTATGGAAGAGGTATTTAGCGAATGCGATACTATAACGGTTATGCGTGATGGTCATACCATCATTACGAAGCCAACTGCTGAGATTTCTGTAGACGAAGTGGTACGCCACATGGTAGGTCGTTCTATCGACGAGTTCTACCCTGCTCGTACAACTACACCAGGCGAAGTTGTGATGAGCGTTGATAACCTTAAACCAGAAGGTTTCGACAGCGAAATCACCTTCTCCTTGCGCAAAGGTGAAATCCTCGGCGTAGCAGGTCTCATGGGTGCTGGCCGTACAGAAATCATGCGCGCTATCTTTGGTGTAGATAAACACAATGGCGGTACCGTAACAGTTAACGGATCCGTTCTGAACTGTAAAAAACCAGAAGATGCCATCAAAGCTGGCATTGCTTTCATCACAGAAAATAGAAAGAGCGAAGGCTTGATTCTCGATTTCTCCATCGGTTCCAATATTACATTGCCGAACCTTGGCGAAATTTGTCCATCTCATGTACTGGATAAGGGCAAGCTCAATTCCTTTGCTGACGAATTGTCTAAAAAGCTAGGCGTTAAAACACAATCTATTCACGAACCGGCATCGTCCCTATCTGGTGGTAACCAACAAAAGGTAGTTATCGCTAAATGGGTTGGTAAAAAGCCATCCATTATCATCATGGACGAGCCAACACGCGGTATCGATATCGGCGCGAAACGTGATATTTATGATTTAATGAACGAATTAACGAACGATGGTGTGTCCATTATCATGGTGTCCTCTGAGTTACCTGAAGTGCTAGGCATGAGCGACCGCGTTATGGTCATTCATGAAGGTCGCGTAGCAGGTATCTTGGACCGCTGCGATGCAACACCAGAATCGATTATGACATTAGCTACAGGAGGACAATAATGGACAGCAAAGCTCTACAGTATATAAAAAAATTAGGCCCCCTCATTGGCCTCATCCTATTATTTATCATTATCTCTGTCATGAACGACAGTTTCCTTGAATTCTCTAACTTGCGTAACTTATTACGCCAAGTATCCATCAATGCGATCATCGCCTTTGGTATGACCTTCGTCATCTTAACGGGCGGCATCGACTTATCCGTTGGTTCCATCCTGGCCCTCTCTAGTGCAGTAATGGCCAACCTCATCGTAACTGGTACTGACCCTGTATTGGCTATCGTATTAGCAGCCGGTGCAGGCCTTGTATTGGGCGGTATTAACGGTCTCGTTATCACCTATGGCCGCGTAGCTCCCTTTATCGCTACCTTGGCGACCATGACAATCTACCGTGGTGCGACGCTAGTATTCACAGACGGTAACCCAATCTCCGGTCTTACACAAGATCCTCTATTCCATGGCTTTGGCCAAGGGGATATTGCAGGCCTTCCAGTTCCAGCAATCACAATGTTCCTAGCTTTCATTATCCTTTGGTTCGTATTGAGCCGCACATCCTTAGGCCGTAAAACGTATGCCGTAGGTGGCAGTGAAAAGGTTAGTTACATTGCTGGTATCAAGATTGACCGCGTTAAAATCTTCGTGTATGCCTTGACTGGTATGCTCTGTGGTATCGCTGGTGCAATCATCACTTCCCGTCTTAACTCTGCACAACCTACAGCAGGTGCAGGCTACGAACTTGACGCTATCGCAGCCGTAGTTCTTGGCGGCACAAGCCTTGCTGGTGGTCGTGGTCATATCGTTGGCACATTAATTGGTGCCCTAATTATCGGTACCCTCAACAACGGGTTAAATATTCTTGACGTTTCCAGTTTCTATCAACAAGTTGTAAAAGGTATTGTTATTTTACTGGCTGTTCTTGCAGACCGTAAGAAAGCCTAGGAGGTTCCTATGAAAAAACTATTGTTACTGTTGGCGATGGCTGTTATGGTTATCGGTCTTGTAGCAGGCTGTGGTAAAAGCGCTGATAACGGCGGCGACAAAAAATCCGGCACAATCGGCTTCTCTGTTTCCACATTGAACAACCCATTCTTCGTAACTATGAAGGAAGGCGTTGAGGCTCAAGCTAAAGCGCTTGGTCTTAAAGTTAAAATCGTTGATGCTCAAAACGACCCTGCAAAACAAGCAAACGATATTTCCGACTTGCTTGAAAGCGGCGTTTCCGTATTGATCGTTAACCCTGTAGACTCTGCAGCTATCTCTACTTCCGTAGAAGCAGCAAATGCTAAAAACATTCCTGTAATCACTGTTGACCGCTCTGCTGACAAAGGCAAAGTAGTAGCTCACATCGCTTCCGATAACGTAAAAGGCGGCGAAATGGCAGCTCAATTGATTGCTGATAAAGTAGGCAAAGCTGCAAAAGTTGCAGAAATCGAAGGTATCCCTGGTGCTTCCGCTACACGTGAACGGGGCCAAGGTTTCCACAACGTAGCTGACAAAGACTTAACAGTAGTAGCAAAACAAAGTGCTGACTTCGACCGCACAAAAGGTTTGAACGTAGCAACAAATATCTTGCAAGCTAACCCAGACGTACAAGCTATCTTCGCTCATAACGACGAAATGGCATTGGGCGCTATTCAAGCAGCTAAATCCGCAGGCAAAACAATCTTCATCGTAGGCTTCGACGGTACTGCTGACGCAGACAAAGCTGTTAAAGACGGCACATTGGCTGCAACAATTGCTCAACAACCAGACCAAATGGGTAAAATCGCTATCGATACAGCTCAAAAAGTTATCAAAGGCGAAGCTGTAGAAGCTAAAATCCCTGTAGATCTTAAAGTTGTTACAAAATAATTGTATATAGAAACTGGGTACAAAAAAGAGTCGCATCTTAAAGACGCGACTCTTTTTATTTCGGCTCTCGTTCTAAAAATTCTTTGAAAAACTCAATAAACCTCGGCAAATATGTTTGATCTAAACTTTCAACAGTCATATGACATTTGTAATTATAAATAGTACAGATATTAATCTCCATCGTTAGAGCACCCTTTTGATCTAACGAGAATGTAAGCGTATCCCCTTCTCCAGTTAATACATAAGTAAAGGTGGCTGTCCCTTTGCAATTCTCATATAGCTCAACTAATTCTTTGTATCCCCTATGAATACCAGACCAGTCACTAGGGTCAATGTACCCAGCACAGATATTATAGCCCTGTTTAATATATACGCCAAATACACCAAATTGAGATAACTCTGTATTCATATCAAAAGCAATGGTTAAATTTGGTTCATTTACGATTTCATACATCCTATTCACACTCCACAAATAGTAACATTTTCATTTATTATAACATTACATGTATTAACAAAATAGTAACTAGAGGTAAAAATAAAATAGCGACTAGTTGATTATCTTAACTAGTCGCTATTTGTATTGTAGAACTCCAAATTAGAGTTCCTCTTACAATGTTTTCTTAAAAAATATAGTAGTGTGCACTTTTCCTGGTAGTTGTACTCGTTTGTATTCTTTAAACCCAAAGTCTTCATACATCTTAGCAAGCCATGGGTGTTCTGCAGCAGTACCAAGTGTTACGGCTGGTGTTTTATATACGTTGCGGAGTAGGTCTTCTGCTTCGGCGAGGACTTCACGAGCATAGCCCTTTCCTTTATGTTCTGGGGCCGTCACAAAGTGTGCAATGTGCGGGTATACATCTGGCGTCGCCTTTTGTATCCAAGGCATGCGGAATGAAATAGAGCATACCAAAGAGCCATCTACGTAGAGGCCATACACAGGATATTTTAAAATCCATGCACGAGACTCTTCTTGGCTAAAGTTTATGGCATCAAAGGATATAGGATAGTTCTTATTCTCTGCATATCCCGCAATCAACACTTCGTGATACTCAGCCGCATCATCTACAGTTAATTGTCTAAATTCTTTCATTATGTACCTCGTTTAAAGTGCTGCGCTATCTAGAGGCAATTCGCTATCGAGTGTAAGGTAACGGCTCAAGAATTTACGTGTCCGTTCTTCTTTTGGATGTTCAAGGACCACTTTAGGATCACCTTGTTCTACGATGACGCCGCCTTCCATGAAGACTACTTGGTCAGCCACTTCTTTAGCAAAACCAATTTCGTGAGTAACGATGATCATCGTTACCTCTAACTCTTTAGCAATTTTACGGATAACAGCCAATACTTCTCCTACGAGCTCTGGGTCGAGGGCAGATGTAGGTTCGTCAAAGATGATAACCTCTGGATCCATCGCAAGGGCACGAGCGATGCCGATACGTTGTTGTTGCCCCCCTGAAAGTTGTACAGGATAGTAATCATCATAGCCTTCCATGCCTACTTCCTTGAGGAAGCGTTGCGCGATGTCACGGGCTTCAGATTTTTTCATCTTCTTAACTGTTACAAGGCCTTCCATGATGTTTTCAATAACAGTCTTGTTAGAGAATAAGTTATAAGACTGGAACACCATGGATGTATTGCGGCGTACGTTTAAAATTTCCTTGTTAGATGCTTTATGTAGGTCTACAGAAATATCGTTTAACTGCATCGTCCCAGCATCGGCCTTTTCAAGGAAATTGAGCGTTCTAAGGAACGTCGTCTTACCACTGCCAGATGGGCCGAGGATAACCGTTACAGACCCTGTTGGCACATGTAGGTCGATGCCCTTTAAAATTTCACGGTTCCCGAAGGATTTGTGAACTTGTTTAATATCTATCATAATGCATTACCTCGTTTATACTTGCTTGCATAGACTTCTAAACGATGGAAGATAAATTCAAAGACAATCCCCATCACCCAGAATAGACCGGCCACCACGATGTAGGCCTCAAAATACTGCGAATTTTCCTCTGTATATAACTTTGCAGCGCCAAACAATTCAATAACAGTGATGACAAATACGATACTAGTACTCTTCATGGTGTTAAGGAATTGGTTCGTAAATAGTGGCAACGCAAAGACTGTCGCTTGCGGCAATACAATGCGACGGAACGCTTGGAACCAAGTCATACCGATGGCCTGAGCCGCTTCCATTTGACCTTTCGGTACAGATTGCAAGGCAGCCCGGAAGATTTCACTCAAATAGGCCCCTGTATGCAAGGTTAAGCCTACAACGGCTACGAAGGTAGCTGGCACCTTTTCAAAAGGCACATGCACCCCTGTTTGATCCTCTAAGGCGAGGAAAAGAATTGGCAAGCCATAGTACACGAGGTATAAGAGAACCATGTTCGGAATACTACGGCACAACAATACGTACAAGTAGCTGAGCTGACTGAGCACAGGTACTTTATTTTGTTGTAGCACGCAACTTAATAACCCTAGGATTGCACCCAAACCAACGCTGAGGAAGGTAATCATGAGGGTTACTTTCACATAAGGAATGACAGCAAAGAAGGTGCCATAAATATAGGTTGAATCAATTATATGTCCCATACGCCCCTACTCCTCACTGATCAAAATGCGTTGCGTTTCCTTGCCCGCAACGGTAAAACGTTTTTCAAGCAATCGGCCCAAGAGGGACACGATGATAATTAAAATGCCATAAATGATGGCTGCATCTACGAATAATTCAAGATAGCGCTGACTATTGCCGCCCATGAGGTCCGCCTTACGCATCATATCTACAACGCCGACGTTAAAGATGAGCGCCGTCCCTTTCAACATGCCGATAACGAGGTTCGTCAACGGTGGAATGCTCATGGTGAAAGCCTGCGGCAAGATGATGCGCACATAGCTTTGGAACTCGGTCATCCCAAGACTTTTAGCGGCTTCCTTCTCACCAGGCGCAACCGCATCAATACTGGAGCGCATGATTTCGGCACTATACGCTGCGATATGCAATGTAAACACGGCATATACAAATACGAGGCCCGGCACATTTTTCATGTTAAGGCCCATATGGGACATGATTTCTGGCACCCCAAAGTATATGAGGAAGAGCTGTACCAAGAATGGCGTGCCCCGCATAAAGGAGATAAATACGATAAATAATTGGTTTAATACTGGTACCTTCTTGAGGCGAATGATAGCTATAATAGAGCCTAATATAACACCTAAGATGGCAGAAATAACGGTGATGAGCACCGTTACGTGCACATAATTCAAGAGCTGTGGAAACGCTTGGATCATGTAGGACACATCAAAATACTTGCCCACAGTAGCACCTCGCTTCTAGACATAATAGAATAAGGCCGCCAAGGCGGCCTATTCGTTATTTTTGTGTTGGATCGAATGTGTAATCCCCACCAAGATATTGTTCAGAAAGTTTTTTCAACGTACCATCAGCACGCATTTCTTTCATCGTTTTATCGATTTTTTCGTTTACTTGTTTCATATCATCTGTCCGTTTAGACAAGAAGTATGTTGGTACTACTGCCAATACATCGCCTACGGCTTTGAGTGGTAAGCCACGGTCCTTAATAGCAGAATTAATTACGTATTCGTATTCACCTGCTGCATCGGCACGACCAGTAGCAACGAGGTTCAATGTTTCAGCACCTGCTTTATCTGTGTAGATAATGTCGATTGGTGGATTAGCTGTTTCGTTGAATTGTTTTACCAATTCGTTGAACTCAGAGGATGTAGTAACGGCGATTTTTTTGCCTTTCAAATCATCTAATTTAGAAATGTCATTGCGGTCATTTTTCACCACTAATTTACGTGTGGAGTAGTTATTAACCTCATTTGTGTAGTAGTATTTTGCTTCACGAGTTGGGTTACGACGCATTTGGTTCGCAATCATGTCCACTTGGCCTGCATCCATCGCTACGAAGGCAGCATCAACAGCCATCGGTTTGAAGTTGAAGTGAAGGTCTGGATTACGACGTTCAATTTCTTTCAACAATTCCACGTCAAAACCTGTAAGGTTGCCGTTATCATCTGTGTAGGAATAAGGACGAACTGTACCGCGTGTAGCTACGTTAATCACTTTGGCATCTGGATTTACTTTCGTCTCCTTAGATGTATCATCGCCGCAACCAGCTACCACGAGCACGCCTAGTGCCAATGCGCCGATGGCGAATAATTTCGTCAATTTCTTTGTATTAAACATGTAAAACTCCTTCTTTTCGCAATGTTTGCAAGAATGGCTCCACCTCATTTGTACGGGTAAAAGCCTCCATTATTCTATCTATTTGGTCAGCCTTCAACGTGAGGCCAAGCTTAATGCGTATATCCTCTAATGTAAGAGGATTATTCGGCGATCCTTTCGGATTGTTCACCGTCTCTGTGAAAGTTTCTCCATTTTTCAATGTAACGGTTACTTTTGTAATCCGCTCTGTTTGGGATACCTTCGGCAAATCATAGACCCGCTCTATACGCGACATATAGTCTCGTACTGATTGGTCTATGGTATCTATCTTAAATAGTTCATCCTGTACCGCCCCATAGGCGAGGACTTGGTACACGATGTACTCTATAGAAAACTGACCTTCTCGACCTGTTATTGGCGATGTATAGCGCAATGCCGTATCAGCACCAAGCGGGAAGTGTACAGTAACTCTATCTATATCATCCCAAAGGGAGGAAACGAGGGTGGCACATAGTCTACGTTTACCTTGTTCCTCTGCATCTGGTGAAACGTTGTAGTGCTTAGACACATACGAAGAAGATGTAGTATATATACTATGTGCCACGGTTTCAGCTGCTTCAGCGCCACAAATGGCTGCCGAGCAATAAGGGTGGACTTTCATCCATAAGCCAGGGTCAATGAGTTGCCCTGGTGCAAGCCAACGGCTAACAATATCATTTGATGTAACAGTAATATTACCGATGGTTTTAAACCAACCCCGTTCAGGGTCAAACGGTTTTGTGCTTGTTTGAAGTGATGTATATTGCAACAGTTCGTAAGCCCATACACCATTGCGTGCTGCTAGTCCCGCATGGAGCGGCTTACCATCTGTACCACTTTGAAAGAACATGCCCGCCGATTGAGTGGCAGCCAGAGACAGGAGCTGAGCCAAGCTTTCACCATGAAGGCCTCGCAAAGCGCCTATAGCGGCCGCCGCCCCAATAACACCAACGGTCCCCGTAGAATGCCATCCTTGGGTCCGATGGGCAGGATTGATGAGGGAACCAATGATTCCCTCTAGCTCAGCACCAATGATATAGGCCCGGAAGAAATCATGCCACGTATCATTCGGCTCGAGCACTGCCAGTAAAGCAGAGTATAAAACAGTACTGAAGTGACCCGCCAAATTTGCCTGGGCATCATCAAAATCTAGATAATGAGAGGCAAAACCATAATACATAGCCTTGTCGGCTCGTCTAACGGTCGAATTACTCTCATAACCATCTACATGAGCTGTTTTATTCTGATTAGTAGATGTATCCTGATTAACAGTTATATTTTGATCAGTCCCTATAAAGCGAGCTAAGTCCTGAACGGCTTGCTCCTCCTCAGCAGAGGCTAAGGATGCTAAATAATCTAGAAAAGCAATGCGAGCCACTGACAGGAGGTCCTCACGGTTCGTCACATCCGTTTGTTCTATGTAGTTCACAATCGTCTGTGTTACTGAATCCATGGGCCCTCCTTTGAGCTATTTATAATTGAATAGATACTCTATCAAATATTTAGCAATGATACATTTATCCAACTAATGATCTATCTAATTATTAATTTAATTATTTACCAAATTTTTCAGCACGGTCATTTGGTTCTAACCAAATGGAGTCGTCTGGACCTTTTGGAATGAGGCGTGGTAGATCTTCAAATGGCGTATGGTCTACATAGTAGAAACGTTTACGCATGGAGTCAAAGTCTGTTGTACCGCCGAATGCTGGGTTGGAGTATAAGTCCTTCGCGTAGTTCCAAAGGTTTGGATAGTCTACGAGGCGTTTTTTATTAACCAAGTATTTTTGGTAGAATACGAGGTCAAAGCGTGCCAATGTTGGGAAGATACGAATGTCTGGATCTGTAATCGTATCGCCCATCAAGTAACGTTGCTTGCTAAGGCGTTCTTCGAGCCAGTCTAAGCGAGCAAAGATACGGTCATAGTAGTATTCGTAATCTTTTTGGTTTGTTACGAGAGCTGCCAAGTTTACCGCCAAGTTGAAGTCAGCGTAGATGATAACGTTCAATGCATCGATATCGGCACGCAATTCTTCGGGGTAAATATCTGGAGCATCAGGAGAGATGAAATCTTTGAATCCCAATGCTAATTCTGTGGTCAACGCATGGTAATCGTTGTTTACTACCGCACCAGTTGTAACATCTACGATAGCTGGTACTGTGGAACGTGCGTCGTAGTTAGGGTCGCCTTTGCGGTACGCTTCACCTAGGGCGTGAATGCCCAATACAGGGTCCTTTTCGTCTTTATCAAGGGTAAAGAACCAGTCTGCAATAACGCCTGCTGGACGCAATGGATCAACCGTGCCTTTAGAAATTACTGTATCTAGGCCAAGTAAATCAATGGCAATGGCAATGCGGTGAGCCCAAGGACAATGCTTAGACCATACAAGACGGTAACGGTCTTTTTCTACAGGTAAAAACCCTGGTTCACTGCCAAAAGGTGTTGTGAATTGAGGTTCTTCGCTATCAGAATATTTTTGACGACGGTTAAAATTCGATGCATCTTTACCTTCATACTCCTTTTGTTCCCCTTGAGAACGAGGGTTACTAGACTGAAACTCAGAAAAATCGATAGGACAAGGATTCATAGCACGTTGGAACTCAACTTCTTTTCGAGCTGCCGCGATACTAGGATCCTTGATGTTACTTACATCTACGTGTTCACTCATTCTATACTCCTATAGAGGTCATCTCTATTCGCTTTACAATTCTTATTTTGAAAGCTACTGTGATATCCCTCACTTATTCCTACTAATTTAATATGATTATGTGACTATATTACATTATTTAAATACCTATGTCAATAGTAGGTATTTAAAATTTATAATGATTATTGAAAATAAAAAAGCCCGAGCTAAATCTTTTCTAGATATAACTCGAGCTTTATTTAGATTATGTAATTAGAACATGAAGTTTACATCTGTACGCCAGTAATCACCTAATTTATTACCATCCATGTCTTTATTACCGAAGCCATAGTAAGCACCGATAGATACGTTTTGGAATGGTACGTAGTTTACAAGACCTTCTCTCATATAGATGTCACACAATATCTTATAGATTAATGTTATTTTATGTACTGAAATACATTATAAAACTCTTATTCATGAGGTGTAGTATAGTTAATATCTTGTGCCTTGTAGCTTTCACCATGAGCTAATACGTGAACGATGGTTTCCAATGTGGCACGTACAGTTTCAACAGCCATACTTGGTTGATTTGGTTTATCCACCACTTGGGATGGCAAGTACGGAATGTGCATGAAGCCCGCCTTAATATTGCCTTTTTGTGCTGCATAATGACACACGCCATACATCAAGTGATTGCATACAAAGGTACCCGCTGTATTAGAAACCTTTGCAGGAATGCCATTTTGATGCAATGCGTTAACAATATTTTTAATTGGCAACGTTGCAAAATAGGCACTAGGACCATCAGCAACAACAGGTTCATCTTCAGGTTGATTGCCTCCATTGTCTGGAATGCGGAAGTCATCGCAGTTAATAGCAACACGTTCTACTGTAATATCAGGGCGACCGCCTGCTTGACCTACACATAGAATAAAGTCTGGTTGGCATTGTTCAGCCGCAGCTTTCACAGTATCAACAGATGTATAACGTACAGTAGGAACCATTTGAGTCACTACCTTATAATCACCATCAGTATAGCCATCCATTGTTTTTACCGCTTCCCAAGCTGGGTTAATAGGTTCACCGCCAAATGGATCAAAACCGGTAATCAAAATTGTTTTCATCACACTACCTCATAACGATATATCTTATGATGCATTAGAATAATCAAACATGACACGTAACCTTAAAAGGATTTATCATATTGTTTCATAAGAATATCGTTCTTTCATAGAAAAGGGTTAAATAAAGTAATACATCAATAAGATGTTTAATACGAGCATAATCAATGCAATTGGGAGTTGGGCTTTAATAACGCCATATTGGTCGCGCATTTCAAGGAGCGCTACCGGTACGATATTAAAGTTTGCCGCCATAGGTGTCATCAATGTACCGCAATAGCCAGCAAGCATTGCGATAGCACCAACAGCAGCTGGGTTTGCACCATGAGCTACAACGAGCATTGGAACACCGATAGCACTTGTAATCATCGCAAAGGCTGCAAAAGCGTTACCCATGATCATTGTGAAGATGACCATACCGATGCAGTATGCTACAACTATGAGGAATACATTATCTGCAGGCACCACACTAGCTACAGCACTGGAGATAATTTTACCAACGCCAGCTAAATTAAATAAATAGCCTAGGGCCGCTAATAATTGGGACAAGATAGCAGTCCAACCGATAGCATCGATAAGACGACGACCTTCATGGAAGCCTTGGTTAAATGAACCCTTAGTGATGTAAAGAGCCGCACCCATAGCGATGATTGCGGCAATACCAATGCCTACAAGAGCACCTAATTTAGTAAAGAAGCCAATGATGAATGTGATGATACCAACAAGCAAAGCCGGTACGAAAATAACATTACCAATACGAACTGCTTCGCCTTTTTTGAATTCAATAGGAGATTCAAAGTAATGACCTTTGCCGAGTTGTTTTACCAAGACGATAGCAGCCATGGCGATAACGAGCCAGCCATTGATTTCCTTAGATAGATAAGAGCCAAAGATAAAGGACACGCTGTACAAGAGCCAGAATAAGCCTGTACCGATACGATATTTATGTTCTTTATCTAAAAATGATTGAATGGCAAAGATAAATAAGATGATCCCTACGAGAAGGTATACATAATCTAAGGGCTGCATTTTATAGATAAGTTCTAACATATTATTCAGCCTCCTTCTTTAATTCTTCTGGTGTAACAAGGATATTAAATTCATTAGGTACTAATTTACCAGCTTTCATATCCTCTTCGTCACGAGCTACAGAGGCTTGAATTGTTTT
>OBXA01000011.1_pt1 | contig 162825 bp, 148 predicted proteins | sample 1538121 | NCBI WGS metagenome assembly OBXA01 (sample SAMEA2580133, study PRJEB22360) | human gut metagenome | biome: human gut; feature: human-associated habitat; material: faeces | place: Denmark | collected 2008/2010 | reverse complement strand
CCGCCACTACCTTACGGTTTGCATCGGCTGCACGGGCGGTCAGCACCGCTCCGTTTATGTTGCAGAAGCGCTGGGCCGGCACTTTGCCAAGCGTGCGGGCACGATTGTCCGCCACCGTGCGGTGGAAGCGGCCACGCCTGCGGAAGCCAAGCTTCAGACGGAGTAGCCGGCAACCTGGAGCGCGGCCTTTGCAAGCGTCCGCACCGGAGTTGGCATCCCGGGCATTTCATCCCGCCCGGGGAGAAATGCGCTGTAGCCTTCGGCCTTCAACGCTCCCTCACGCGAAATAAACGCAGCGGCCTGAATGAAAAGCCGCTGATGCGTGAGCTCTCGCTGGGAATTCCCCAGGCAAACCGTCTTCCACTCGGCATCAAGACCAAAATCCGAAGGGAATAACAGCCCCTTCGACTCCTCAGCAGGAATTTCCCGCACGCAGGGCACCCAAAGCCCACGCCAGATTGAGTCGCTGTTCGGGCGCAGCCAAAGTCCTTCAGCAGAAACAGCAAATCCAAGAAGCAGATGCCGCTCTTTTTTCTCGAGAGATTTCTTGGGCTTTGGGAAATCCTCCGGATTAGCATCCGCGGCCCGGCACAAAGTCCGAACCGGGCACAACGTGCATTTTGGATTTCGTTTGCGGCAAATCTGGCTTCCGAGATCCATGAGCCCCTGCGTATAGTCCGCAATCAGGTCGCTTCCGGGCATCAGCGCCTTCGCGCATTGCCGGACCTTTTTTTCAAAGGTCTTTTGACCTACCCGACCGGGAATCATCCGAATCCTTGCACAGACTCGCTTGACGTTGCCGTCAATCATCGGGAACCTCGCCTCATGACTCGTAAAGGCCGCTACGGCCGCTGCCGTTGAGGGGCCAACGCCCGGAAGCGTCAGCAGACCCTTCACGCGTGTCGGAAACTTTCCTCTAAGATTGGATACGACATGCGCGGCAGCGCGCTGCAGATTCCTTGCCCGGGCGTAATAGCCGAGTCCGGCCCAAAGCCGCATGAGCTCCTCTTCAGGAGCTTCTGCGAGCGATTCCACCGTCGGGAATCTTTTCAGAAACCTCTCGTAATAAGGGATCACCGTGGCTACCTGCGTCTGCTGCAGCATGACTTCGGATACAAGCCGTTCATAGGGGGTATCAAAAGCCTGCCACGGCAGCGTGCGTCTGCCGCATGAGCGCTGCCATTCAACAAGCGTGCGGGAAAAGGTCGTCTGTTTCATGAAGGGATCCTGGGGGAATATTGGGGCGCACATTCTCTCATGCAATCCGAAGAAACACCTTGAGACTTTCGCGCCCCGAACGGCATAAGGTACCGACGACGCCTCGGCAGATACAATGATCCGACTTATGCCGGCACTCCCGGATCCTGCCGGCCACTCCGAAAGAATTACAAAAGGACGCACCATGCCCACCGGCAGATTCAGTTCACTCCCCGCCGCAGTTCTTGCCGCCGCCATGACTGCAGCGCACGCCATGCCCGGCATGCTGGCAGGACATCCTGCCGTCTCCATGCCAGACCGCACGCTTTTCGAACTTATTGCCGCGGGCGTCGCCATCCATCGTAATGATCCGGACTTTGCTTATGCCGCCTGGATGGATGCAGCCCAAAAAGAGCACAACCCTGAAATCGCCGAACTCGCCTGGCAGGCGGCAGTAGCCAGCCGGCAACCGGGGAAAGCGCTCGAAGCGGCGCAGCTCTGGCTGCGCCTTGACCCCAAATCCGAAAAAGCCCTTCAGACGATACTGGCTGATGCCGTTGAACGGAATGATCAGCAGAGAATCGTGGAAACGCTCGCCAAAATGGAAAAAGCGCTCTCTCCGGATGATGAGAAGAAGGGTGACTGGGTTGAGCGTCTTCTCGACGTACTCGGCCATACGGCCAAACCCGGTGCCGGGCTCCAGAAACTCAGCGATGCGCTAGCCCCCTATGCGGCCCGCTACCCGAAGCGCGCCGACATCGGCATCGGCTATGCGCAGCTTCTTTCGCGCTCCGGAAAGCTGAATCTCGCCTGTACGCGTGCCGAGGGAGCCATCCGCCAGGCCCCCGACGACCCTGAACTGCTCGGGCGCGCGGCCGACATCTGCTGGCCTGCCGATACGGCAAAAACGCGTTCGCTCTTACGTCAATATCTCAAGCGCCACCCCGACGACAGTCTTGTGCTGTTGATTTCTGGCCGCGTCGAGCAGCGCCTCGGCGAACGAGCACAAGCGCTCGCCACGCTCGACCGCGCCATGAAGAAGGGCACTAAGGATGCCCGCATTGCACTCAATGCCGGGCAGCTCGCCGCCGACCTTAATGATGCCGCCCGCACAGAAAAATTCCTTCTGCGCTATGTCGAGCTCCTGAAGGAGGAAAGCGAAGAAATCGATCTCTCGCGTCTTGAAGTTTGGCTTCAGATGGGCAACGCCGCACTCATGCAGAAAGCCCCCGAGCGCGCTGCTGAATATTTTCATGAGCTTCAGGGCGGGCCTTTTGCGCTTCAGGCTCGGATCCGCGAGGCGCTTGCCCTCACAGACACGGGCAGGAACGATGAGGCGCTCCTCGTTCTCCGAAACGCCCGAAAGACGCTGCCCCTTGATGCCGCTGCCCTTTATTCAGCCGAAACGAAGCTCCTCCTTGAACTCGATCGCCGGGATGAAGCAATAAAGCTCATCAATGAAGCCGTCGAAAAACTCCCGTCAGAACCTGGCGTTCTCTACGACGCCGCCATGGTGGAGGAGGAATCCGGGAATACGGCCGCAGCAGAGAAGCACCTCGAAGCGCTTATCAAGCTCAGCCCCAATCATGTTGAAGCGCTCAACGCCCTCGGATACCTTTGGGCGGACGGCAACCGCAATCTCAAAGAGGCCCGGGAGCTTCTCGAGCGTGCCTACAAGGCAGAACCCCTCAACCCCTTCATCCTCGATTCGATGGGATGGCTCTGCTTCCGGGAAGGCCGTCTCAAGGCTGCCGCGGAATTTACGAGCGCATCCCTTAAGCGCCTCTGGGACGCTGAGGTATCCGCCCATCTGGTAGAAATCCTTGCGCGCGACGGACGCACTGCGGAAGCGCAAAGAATGCTTGCGGATTACGCGTCGCGCACCAGCGCGTCCGAGGCTAAGGCCCTCGCTGACCGCCTCTCTCTCAAGCTTTCCTCTCTTCCTGAGGCCAAGGAATGATGAAGCGGCGCCTCATCCTTTCCGCAATCGCTGCAGCGCTTCTTGCTGCCGGGTGCGCCTCACCGCTCGCCAATGCGCGTACGTGGAAGGGACGCTTCGCACTCCGAAGCGAAAAAGAAAACCTTTCCGGACGCTTTGAACTCACCGACGCCCCGGGACTCCTGCGGCTCGATCTCCTCACTCCGCTTTCGGGCATCCTTGCCCGCATTGAGGAAACTTCCGGGGGAGCCATTTTCATGAAGAGTCTCTCGGATCCCGGCGTCAGGGGCAAAAACCTTGAAGCGCTCATGGACTCGCTCCTTGGGTTCTCGCTCCCGGTTCACGACCTTCTTTCTCTCCTCAGAAACGGGGCTGAAGCCCGGGATCTCTCATCCCAGACCTGGCAATGCCGCATCCTTTCAAGGTTCCCGAACGGCGCCCCTCAGCGCCTTCGCATCGAACACGGTTCCCCAAACGCCCTTCAGGTCACGCTTTTCATCGATGAGGCTCTCTGATGCCCGCTGCTTCTCAGGCGCCGCGCAAGTTCATCGGTCTCCCCGCGCCGGCAAAGCTTAATCTTTTCCTTCATGTGATCGGCCGCCGTGCCGACGGGAAGCACCTTCTTGAATCCATCTTCATTCTGATTGATCTCGCCGACGAGCTCGACTTCAGCCTGCGGGATGACGGCGCCATCGTACGCACGGGAGATCTGGAGTGCGAGGCTGAGAACGACCTCTGCGTTCGTGCTGCAGACGCGCTTCGAAAAGCTGCAAACAAACCGCAGGCAGGGGCAGAAATTCACGTCAAAAAGCACATTCCGGCTGGCGCCGGCATGGGCGGCGGAAGTTCCGACGCCGCCACGACCCTTATTGCGCTCAATCGTCTCTGGGGACTTGACCTTCCTCGAGAGGAGCTCGCCCGGATAGGTGAAGCGCTCGGCGCCGATATTCCTTTCTTCATCAGAGGAAAAAACGCTTTTGTTGAAGGTATCGGAGAAATCATTACGCCGATGGATGTCCCTCCCGCCGAATACGCTGTCCTCTGGCCTGGACGCGGTGTTTCCACTGCGAAAATTTTCTCTTCACCTTCCTTGACAAGGGATAGTGAATCCTTGAAAATAGCCATCTTTTCCGACTTTCTCCGGAACCGCTGGCCTGAGCTCCCCGGACATAATGACCTGCAGAAAACTGCAGTCGGTCTTGAGCCTGCGATCCTTCAAGCCCTGGACGCGCTTGCGCCCTTCGGCGAAGCCCGCATGACCGGCTCCGGAAGCGCTGTCTTCGCACTGAACAGGACCGGTTCGGCCGAACCTGCATCTCTGATGGAACGCATCCCTGTTGACTGGCGTTTCTTCAGCGTTCGCAGTCTCCCCGAGCATCCGCTCTGCGCGTGGACGCGCAGTGCCGAAGAAGAAAGCACAGGGGTGTAGCCAAGCGGTAAGGCACCGGATTTTGATTCCGGCTACCGAAGGTTCGATTCCTTCCACCCCTGCCAGATCCCCGGGTTCATCAGAAAACTGATGGCTCGACGGAGCGCCCTGGCGGACACCCTCGCCAGTCTCAACCCAACCCCAAGTGAGAGCAGAAATCATGGTCCCCATGGTGCCGGAAAGCATGATGGTCTTTGCAGGCAATGCCAATCCCAAGCTTGCCCAGGCCGTCACCGAATATCTCCACATTCCCCTCGGCCGCGCGTCGGTTGCCCGCTTCAGCGACGGCGAGGTCAGCGTTCAGCTGCTGGACACGGTCCGCGGCAAGGACGTCTTCGTTCTGCAGAGCACCTGTGCTCCGACGAACGACAATCTGATGGAGCTGCTGATCATGGTGGATGCGCTCAAGCGCGCTTCTGCCCGCCGCATCACGGCTGCGATTCCTTACTACGGCTACGCCCGTCAGGACCGCCGTCCGCGTTCGGCCCGCGTTGCCATCTCGGCGAAGGTTGTCGCCAACATGCTGCAGTCTGCCGGCGTTGACCATGTCCTTACGATGGACCTGCATGCTGACCAGATTCAGGGCTTCTTCGACATTCCCGTCGACAACATTTACGCCACGCCGGTGCTCCTTGCCGACCTTCACGCCCGTCACCTCGAGAACCCCATCGTGGTCTCGCCCGACGTCGGCGGCGTTGTTCGCGCACGCGCCATGGCAAAGGCCATCGAGTCCGATCTCGCCATCATCGACAAGCGCCGTCCTCGCGCCAATGTTGCTGAGATCATGAACATCATCGGCGATGTGAAGGGCCGCACCTGCATCATCACCGACGACATCGTCGACACTGCCGGCACGCTCTGCAATGCAGCCGGAGCCCTCAAGGAACGCGGTGCGCTCGGCGTTGTGGCCTACATCACGCATCCGGTGCTCTCGGGCGCCGCGATCGATCGCATTACCAATTCCGCTCTGGACGAACTGGTTGTGACGGATACCATTCCGCTCTCGCCTGCCGCCCAGGCTTGCCCGAAGATCCGCCAGGTTTCCTGTGCGGCCATCATCGGCGAAACCCTCTCGCGCATCGCGCGCGAAGCCTCCGTGAGCAGCCTGTTCGCGGAGTAATAAGCAATGCGGCGCGGAGTTGGTCGCGATTCCCGCCGCGCTTTTTTCTAAATTAATCACTCCTGAGGAGTTACCAATGAAAGTCATCGCCACCACGCGCAAGGCGCAAGGTACGGGTGCGAGCCGCCGTCTGCGTCGTGCGGACAAGCTGCCGGGCATCGTCTACGGCGGCAACCAGCCCGCTGCGCCGATCGAGCTCGAACACAATCCGATCTTCTTTGCCCTTCGCAAGGAAAAGTTCCACGCTTCGATCCTGATGATGGAGCTTGACGGCGTCGAGCAGCTCGTTGTTCTGCGCGCCTTCCAGATGCATCCCTACAAGCCGCAGGTCATGCACATCGACTTCCAGCGCATCATGCCGGATCAGGAAGTCACGATGCGCGTGCCGCTGCACTTCTCGGGCGAAGAAATCAGCCCGGCCGTCAAGGTTTCGAAGTGCATCATTTCGCACACCGTTTCCTACGTCGAAGTGGCCTGCCTGCCGCGCGATCTTCCGGAATTCATTGAGGTCGACCTCTCGAAGATGGAAGACGGCATGACGCTGCACTCCACCGAACTCGTGGTCCCGGCCGGCGTTCGCGTTGTCACTGACAGCGTTGTCGCCTCCGTCATTACGCCGGTTGAAGAAGTCGTCACTGCTCCGGCTGCTGACGCTGCTGCCCCGGCCGCTGACGCTGCCGCCGCCGCTCCCGCCGCTGATGCCGCCAAGTAATCCGGCTCTCACAGCCTGATTTACACTTAAGGGCCCGCTCGACAAATTTGCCGGGGCGGGCCTTTATATTTTTCTAAACTTTCGAATTGCGAAGCTGGCTCGGGGAACTCATCTCTCCCCATTTCATTCCGGCCGCGCTTTGCCAAAGACTTTTCTCCTGCTGTCCGCCTCATTCTCCATGACTTTCGAGACCTGATGTGCGAGGCCGTTCAGCGCCATCTCCTACACCAAATCTCAAAAATCATGGCTACATTTGCCGAACTCGGCCTCTCGCCCCAGCTCGTCTCCTCTCTTTCTACTCTTGGCTTTGAAGAGCCCACGCCTATTCAGGAAGCCGCCATTCCGGCGATTCTCAAGGGTTCGGATGTTCTCGGCCAGGCCGCTACCGGCACGGGCAAAACCGCCGCCTTTGCGCTCCCTCTGATCGAACGCTGGGCGCTGGGGCATGAGCCGGGCGAACCGGTCATTCTCGTTCTCACGCCGACCCGCGAACTCTGCCTCCAGGTCTCCGAATCCTTCCACAGCTACGGTCGCGATGCCGGCATCGTGGTTACGCCCATTTACGGCGGACAGGAATACGGCCGCCAGATCCGCGCACTCAAGCGCGGCACGCATGTTGTCGTTGCCACGCCGGGCCGCGCTCTAGACCACATCAACCGCGGAACGCTGAACCTCGAAAGCATCCAGGCCATCGTGCTTGATGAAGCGGACGAAATGCTCGACCTCGGTTTTGCCGACGAGCTTGACGCCATCTTTGAGGCACTCCCGGGCCATGTTCAGACGGCGCTCTTTTCCGCTACGCTCCCTCCGCGGATCGCCAAAATTGCCGACGAGCATCTTGAGAATCCTGAACGCATTTCCATCGCCCGCGAGGAAACGCCTGAAGGAGAAGCCCCCCGTGTGCCGCAAATCGCCTATGTGGTTCCGCGCAACTACCGTACCGCAGCGCTCGGCCGCATTCTTGACCTTGAAGATCCGGAACTCGCCATCATCTTCGCGCGCACCCGCAACGAAGTGGACGAACTTACCGAAGCCCTGCGCGTGCGCGGCTACAGCGTCGAGGCGCTTCATGGCGGCCTTGATCAGCCGACCCGCGACCGCGTGATGCGCCGTGCCCGTGCCGGCCAGCTTGACGCCATTGTGGCTACCGATGTTGCTGCCCGCGGCATCGATCTTGAAAATCTCACGCACGTCATTAATTTCGGCATTCCGGCTTCCTTTGAAACTTACGTCCACCGCATTGGCCGCACAGGCCGTGCGGGCCGCACCGGTACGGCAATCACGATTATCGAGCCGCGCGAACACCGTCAGCTCCGCGCGCTCGAGCGCTTCACGCGTTCGAAGATTGAGATTCGCACGGTACCTTCGGCTACCGACGTCCAGGCGAAGCGCCTTGAAGTAACGCGCGGCGCCATTGAGGAACTCCTCACGGAAGGGAACCTTGACCGCTACCGCGTCATTGTCGAGTCGCTCTGCGAAGAGCACGATCCGATGGATGTCGCTGCGGCAGCTGTCCGCTACGCCTTTGAAAATGAAGGCGCAGCCGAGGATGAAATGGAAATTCCGGCCTTCGCCGCCCGTGAACGCCGTGAACCGCGCGATGAGGGCGACCGCCGCCGCAGTCCGCGTGCCGATCGTCCGCGTCGCGAACCGTCTGAGCCCGAACCCGGCAAGACGCGTCTCTTCATCGGAGCCGGCCGCATGGTCGGCATCCGTCCGGGAGACATCGTCGGCGCCATCGCCAATGAGGCCAATGTGAGCTCGCGCGTGATCGGCGCAATTGACATCTTCGAACGCTTTACCCTCGCCGATGTGGATTCGGATGTGGCAAACGACGTGATCGAAGCGCTCCAGGGCGTCCGCTTCAAGGGCGCTCCGGTAACGGTTCGTCTTGACAACGGCGGCCGCAGGAACGAGGAAGGCAGTCAGAATTACGAACGCCGTCCGCGCGGACGCAATTACGACGACCGTCCCCGTCAGCCCCGCTATGACGACAGCCGCTGGGCGCCCCGCGGCGACGATCGCTACAGCCGCTTTGACGACGATGACCGCGGTCCCCGCCGTTGATTCTCTCCCTCAAACGGCTTTATTCATTTGTTCTGAGATTTTTTGCTGACATGGCAAACACTCCCATTCGTCTCATCGTCGGGCTCGGCAATCCCGGGCCCGAGTATGAGAGAACACGACACAACGCTGGCTTTCGCTTTCTCGATGCCCTCGCCGACAAGAACGGCGGAACATTTCGCAATGAGCCCAAATTCAAGGGTGAAATTGCCCGCGCACGCATCGCCGGAGAAGAAGTCTGGCTCCTGAAGCCGCTCACTTTCATGAATAGCTCGGGAGAAAGCGTCTCTGCGGTCGCGAACTACTACAAGATCAAGCCCGAGGAGATTCTCGTTGTTCATGACGAAATGGATCTCATGCCGGGATGCATGCGCATCAAGCAGGGCGGCGGAAATGCCGGTCATAACGGCCTGAAGTCGATCACCCAGCAGCTCGGCACGCCCAACTTCTGGCGTCTGCGCCTCGGCATCGGGCATCCGCGCTCTCTCGGGCTGGCGCAGCAGGTCTTTGATTTCGTCCTTTCCTCTCCGTCCGCCGAGCACGCGGAAGCGATCCGTACCTGCGTCGACGCAGCGCTCCCCACGGCGGAACTTTGGGCTGAAGGCGAAATGGAAAAGGCTCATCGCGCCATCGCAAAATATGGTGCGCCTGCGAAGCCTGCCAAGGGCAGCTGAGACGCCATGAGCGCGATCCCGGTGCTGGTCAGCCGGTGCCTTCTCGGCTTCGCCTGCCGTTACGACGGCAAAGCGAAGCCCTCCATTCTCCCTCTGCTCGGAGAAATTCCTGAAGTCAACTGGATTCCCGTCTGTCCGGAAGTGGAAGGCGGACTTCCGCTTCCGCGGACACCCTGCGAGCTCGAACCCGGTGCAACCGCCGCCGATGTCCTCGCGGGCAAAGGACGCGTTTGCACGAAGGAAGGCCGGGACTGCACCCGCGAATACTGCCTCGGTGCACAGCTCGCGCTCCAGAGCGCAGAAACGAACGGGGCGAAATTCGCGCTTCTTAAGGCAAAAAGCCCGTCCTGCGGCACGCGTTCAATCTATGACGGAACGTTCTCGCGAACGCTGATTCCGGGACGCGGCATTACCGCCGAGCTCCTTGCAGGCGCAGGCATTGCCCTCTTTTCGGAAGATGAGCTGGAGTCTTTCTCCCGAACTGTCGCAAGGGCGCTCCCCGAATCCGATTAACCTTTAAAATGAGTCCCCCTCCGGTACAGCTTCCGGAGCTCGGATGACTCCCACCAGAAAAGAAGAGTAAACACCATGGGTCTGAAATGCGGCATCGTCGGCCTGCCCAACGTCGGCAAGTCCACCATCTTCAACGCGCTTACGAAGGCCGGCATCGCGGCGGAAAACTATCCCTTCTGCACGATTGAACCCAACGTAGGCATCGTTGAAGTTCCCGATCCGCGCTTGAAGAAGCTCGCGGAAATCGATCATCCGCAGCGCATTGTTCCTGCTGCGGTGGAATTCGTCGATATCGCCGGCCTCGTTGCAGGCGCAAGCAAGGGCGAAGGCCTCGGCAACCAGTTCCTCGCCAACATCCGCGAATGCGACGCCATCGCGCACATCGTGCGCTGCTTCAATGACGACAACATCGTGCACGTTGCCGGTGAAGTCAACCCGCTCAACGACATCAGCGTCATCAACACCGAACTCGCGCTTGCTGACCTCGCGGCTGTTGAAAAGGCGCTCAACCGCTATTCAAAGCAGGCCCGTTCGGGCGGCGACAAGGAAGCCCTCAAGCTCGTGCAGGTTCTCGAAAAGCTCCAGCCCGTGCTCAACGAAGGACTCCCTGCACGCTCCGTGCCGCTTACCGATGAAGAGAAGGTCGTCATCCGTCAGCTTTTCCTTCTCACGATGAAGCCGACGATGTACGTCGCCAACGTCGAGGAGCACGGCTTTGAGGGCAATCCCCTTCTTGATGCCGTCAAGGAATATGCCGCCAAGGAAAATGCTCCGGTGGTTGCCGTCTGCGCCAAGACGGAAGCTGACATTGCCGACCTGGACGACGCCGACAAGCAGATGTTCCTTGAGGACATGGGCATGCACGAGCCTGGTCTCGACCGCGTCATCCGCGCTGCTTACGACCTTCTCGGCCTTCAGACCTACTTCACTGCAGGCGTGAAGGAAGTCCGCGCCTGGACCATTCACAAGGGCGACACGGCACCTCAGGCTGCCGGCGTCATTCACACGGACTTTGAGCGCGGCTTCATCCGCGCCCAGACAATCAGTTTTGACGACTACATCGCCTACAATGGCGAAAAAGGCGCCCAGGAAGCTGGCAAGATGCGTGCGGAAGGCAAGGACTACATCGTCAAGGACGGTGATGTCATGAACTTCCTCTTCAATGTCTAAAGCGCGCGAAGCCTCAGCTTTCAGTTACATCTGAAGATAAAAAGCGGCTCCTTTACGGGGCCGTTTTTTTCATCTCCGCTTCACAATGAACGGAGCTTCTCAGCACTCAAACTCATGGCAACGACCTCCACGAAAAAAAGACAGGAAACCGGTGCAAGACTGCGCTCCGAACGCGTGCGTCTCGGCTACCAGCCCCGTCAGATTGCGCAGCTCCTCGGCGTTCCGCTCGAAGCCTACGAACGCTTCGAATCGGGAGACGCCGACCCCGGCATCTGGCGCATGCCTCGACTTGCGGCCTGCGGCTTCGATGTGCTCTACATCCTGACGGCCGAACGACATCTCGTCATCGCGGAGGAAAACGAACTTCTTTCGCGCTTTCGCGAACTCTCTCAGCGCGGCCGCGCCTCCATCTTCACGACGCTTGACGCCCTTGAACGGCTCGCGCCCAATATCCGCAAGCAGTTTGATCGTTTGCGCTGAGAGAAACAATTGACGCACTCTGACAATAGTTTTTACTTTTTAAGTTTGACAAGTCAATAAATTATCGCTACAGTACCAACCATCACGTTCAATTCCACTTCACTAAGGAATTTCAAATGTCTCTTCTTACGACTGAAATCCTCCCGTTCGAAACCGAGGCTTATCACAACGGCGCCTTCAAAAAGGTCACCGATGCTGACCTGAAGGGCCACTGGTCCGTCGTCTTCTTCTATCCGGCCGACTTCACGTTCGTCTGCCCGACGGAACTCGAAGACCTCGCTGAACACTACGAAGACTTCAAGAAGCTCGGCGTTGAGATCTACTCTGTCTCCACCGATACGCACTTCACGCACAAGGCCTGGCACGAATCCTCCGAAGCGGTCGGCAAGGTGCAGTTCCCGATGCTCGGCGACAAGGCCGGCGTCCTCGCCCGCAACTTCGACGTCATGATTGAGAAGGACGGCCTTGCTGAACGCGGCACGTTCGTCATCAACCCCGCCGGCAAGATCGTTGTCATGGAACACCATGACGGCGGCATCGGCCGCGACGCTGCCGAGCTCCTCCGCAAGGTCGAAGCCGCTCAGTACGTCGAAAAGAACCCCGGCCAGGTCTGCCCGGCCAAGTGGCGTCCCGGCAAGGAAACGCTCACCCCGTCCTTCGACCTCGTGGGTAAGATCTAATCGCTGACTGAAGCGAATAGACAAATTCAGCAGTCCGTCATGCAGGCCTAATTCGCCTCCGGCCGCTGAAGAAAGGCCGCGGCAATGCCGCGGCCTTTTTTAATATCCCTCATTTTTCTGATTTGTCAGAGTCCGATAAAAATGCTTGATGCCTCCGCTCTCCAGCAGGTCAAGGGCTATCTTGACCGTCTCACCGGCCCGATCACGCTCACCATTGCTCCGGATGGTTCTTCCGAATCCGGCCAGATTCAATCCCTCCTGAAGGATGTCGCCTCGGTTTCGGGCAAGATCACTCTTGCCACCGAAGACGTCAGCGCCCAGGTTCGCCGTCCGAGCTTCACGGTAAGCCGCACCGGTGAAAAAATGGGCGTGCGCTTTGCCGCGCTCCCGATGGGCCATGAATTCTCGTCCTTCATCCTCGCCATGCTTCAGGCGAGCGGCTATCCGAGCAAAGAGGATCCGGACCTTCTTGAGCGCGTCCGCAGCCTCAAGGGCAAGTACGACTTCGAGATCTACATGTCTCTCTCGTGCCATAACTGCCCCGACGTTGTGCAGGCGCTCAACCTGATGGCGATCCTGAATCCGAACGTTTCCGTCACTGTGATTGACGGCGCGCTTTTCCAGGACGAAGTGAAGGCCCGCCACATCATGGCCGTGCCGACCGTCTATCTGAACGGCGCTCCCTTCATTTCCGGCCGTCACGAGCTCGGCGAAATCGTCGCCAAGCTTGACGAAGGCTTCGTCAAGGCTCAGGCCGAGAAGCTCTCCGCCAAGGCGCCCTTCGACATTCTCGTCGTCGGCGCCGGCCCCGCGGGCGCCACTGCTGCGATTTATGCCGCCCGCAAGGGCCTTCGCACCGGCGTCGTCTGCGAACGCCCGGGCGGACAGGTGAATGAAACCTCTTCGATCGAAAACTTCACGTCCATCCTGATGACGGACGGCGTTGCGCTCGGCAACCGCTTCATGGAGCACGTCAACCATTACGGCGTCGACGTGATGGCGCTCGAACGCGTTGTGAAGCTCGAAAAGAACGGCGAATACTGGGAAGTCGAACTTTCGAGCGGCGCGAAGCTCCAGACCAAAGCCGTTATCGTCTGCTCCGGCGCCCGCTGGCGCCAGCTCGGCGTTCCGGGTGAAAAGGAATACCAGGGCCACGGCGTCGCCTACTGCCCGCACTGCGACGGTCCTCTCTTCAAGGGCAAGGACGTTGTCGTTGTAGGCGGCGGCAATTCCGGCGTTGAGGCGGCGATTGACCTTGCCGCGCTCTGCCGCTCCGTCACGCTGCTGCAGCGCGGCGGCAAGCTCACTGCGGACGAAGTTCTCGTGAAGCGTCTTGAATCCACTTCGAACGCCAAGATCGTCTACAACCTCGACATTGAGAAGCTCGAAGGCGACGGCACGGTGCTGACCGGCGTCACCTACCGCGAGCGCGCCACGGGCGAACTGCGTACGGTTTCGGCCGCTGGCTGCTTCGTGCAGATTGGTCTTGTGCCCAATACGGACTTCCTCAAGGGCACGGTTGAGCTCACCAAGTGGGGCGAAATCGTGGTCGACGCGCACGGCGCCGCTTCTGCGGAAGGCATTTTCGCCGGCGGCGACTGCACGGCCGTTCCCTATAAGCAGGTCGTCATTGCACTTGGCGGCGGAGCCACCGCGGCGCTCGGCGCCTTCGACTGGCTGATCCGTCAGGAAACCAAGTAACACTCTGGAGAACGCTTTCAGCATGGGTTTCCCATCTGAAAGCGCAGCTCTGGAACAAGCCGGCGAGCATGCAGGTGCTCCCGGCTTTTTCTCTTTTCAGCGGCAGAAAACACATGGATGCCCAATGTGGCAGACTGTCCCACAAATTCCACGCTTACCTCCGGCTTTAGTCCCTGACATTTATGCGCCACATCCGCGTTCTGCTTGCTCTCTTCCTTTTTGCCGCAGTCATTGTTCTCATACTCGTGACGGCGCTGGCCTGGTGGATCACACCGGACCGCGTCGGTCACCGGCTCGCCGAAGCGCTCAACACGCATCTCGCGCTTAAAGCGGACTTCCAGGGGCCCATTGAAATCAAGCGGCTGCCGGAGCTGCGCATCACGCTTCCCGCGGCCACGCTCACGCGATCGACGGACGGATCCAAGGCAGGACGCTTTGACGCTGCCGTAATTGCACTCAAGCCATGGTCATTTTTTGCGGAATCCCCGCGCATCGACCACATTCTGATCGACGGACTCTCCTATAACCCCAAACCCGGCACCCCCGCCGCTCAGGAAGCCGTCAATCGACTTTCCACGACGCTCTGGGACGTTGAGCTCATGGAACTTCGCAACAGCACCATCGCGTTTGATGCCGGCGTTTTCGGCCCAACGGCTGCCAAACTCTCTGCCATTCAGGCGCGCCTTGAAAACATCAGTGAAAAAGGCGGCGCAATTCGACTCGCCGGCATGCTCGAAAGCGCTTCCATCTCTGGTTCAGCGTCTTTTGCCGGAATCCTGCGCTTTAACGAAGGCACCGGCGACCTTTTGTCGCGCATTGCAGTGGACTCCCCTGCCGCTACGCTTGACGGCCTTCTGAATCGCAGGAGCGTGCACGCCGAAGTGCGTGCAAAATCCGTTACGCCTACAGGATCCGGCTGGCAGATCGAATCCCCGGACGCCAGAGGTGTTTTTGCAAACGGGCCTGAAATTTCCGCGGCGGCGCCTTCTGCGCTTCTTTCTTCAGAAGCGTTTGCAAGCGACCGGCTTTCGCTGACAGCCTCCCTCAATACGCGCAACGGCCAATTCGCCGCCTCGGGAACACTGAAGGCGATGCAGCGCTTTCATCCGCAAAATACGGAACTGAGCCAAATCGACCTCACAACGCGCTTTACTCCGACAAACGCCGCTGATGAGGCAACGGAAAGCCGCCTCACAGGAAATGCGGCATGGTCGGAAGATGGTGCCGCCGAAATCCGCCTCACCGGCACGCTGCTCGGCGCGGCGCTCTCCTTCAACGCTTCCTCAGTCCCGGAGGAAACTGAAGACCGCCGGCTCAACCTCAATGGCGACCTTGCGCTGGGCGAGCTTTCTCCCGAAAGGCTTTCGCAGCTTCCCTGGGATCTCGAATGGCTTTCGCTTCTCAATTTCAGGGGAAATATTTCCATCGCCGGTCTTGGCCCCGTCTGGGGACTTTCCAACCTTTCCGCACACGCGGAACTCTTCAAGGGCGGCCTCATTCTTTCTGAAGGGAAAGGCGAATGGCTGGGCGGCAAAACAGACTTTGCTGCCATTCTGACGCCTGACGGCACATGGCATGCGAACTTCAGAGGTCGCGACGGCCGTGCTGAAAGCTGGTTCTCCGGTCAGAACCGCCCTGCGGGCCTTTCAGGGCGAACGGATGCAACCCTCACTCTGGCAGGTACCGTTCAAACGCCTGACAGCCCTGCAAAGCTCACTCAGGCAGACGGCTCTGTCCGCATGACTTCTGGCGCTTTCTCCGGGTTCAATGTACCGCTCGCCTTCCGGATTCTTGCCGACGAAACGCCCGACGCCACGCCCCCTGAAGTGCGTCAGCCCCACTCCGTTTCCGCCTTCGACGAACTGAGCTTCAGCACAACAGTTAAAGACGGCCGGCTGACCATCTTGGACGGCAAGGCCAGCGCTCAGGACTGGTCCGGCGACTTCACGGGAGAAGCCTTGAGCGGCAATCTTCTCATTCAAGCGGTCTTCCATGCGCCGGCTGCCGCAAAGCTCCCGGAACTAGCTCTGGCGGCAAGCGCTCAGACAGGATCAGACCTTGTTCCCGTCTGGAGCGCAGAATGGAACAAGGCAACTCAGGCCGTCGACCAGGCACGCTCGGGAGAACCGATGACGCTCGACAGGCTCGGCCGCCGGGTTGAACGCGCCATCAAGGACTTCTGGCAGGGGCTTGAACTCCCGGATTTCAAGCTCCCGGAAATGGAGCTCCCCGACTGGAAGCTCCCGAAGATGCCCTGGGAAAAGGATGAGCCGGCCCCCGGGAAGCCCGCGTCGCCCGCGATCTGACCCGTCCGCGCCGACCTATCGCTGCGAGGCCGCTTTAAGCAGCGGCCAGATGCGCGGATCAACGAAGCGCGCGGCATCTTCGCCTCCGAGACGGGCTATTTCCCTCACGAAGGTGCCGCTCACAAACTGAAACTGATCCGATGGGGTGAGAAATACCGTCTCCACTTCGGGCATGAGCTGCCGGTTCATGCCCGCCATCTGGAATTCGTATTCGAAATCGCTTACGGCACGCGCGCCGCGCACGATGACATTAACGCCGTGCGTGCGCACGAAATCCTTGAGGAGCCCGGTGAAGGGGAGCACCTCCACATTGGCATAGTCCGAGCAGACAAGCCGCGCGCAGTCAAAACGCTCCTCGAGCGTAAGCAGCGGGTGCTTTCCCACGCTCTGCGCAACGGCCACATACACCTTTGCAAAAATATTCGATGCCCTGCGCACGAGATCCTGATGCCCGCTCGTCATCGGGTCGAAAGTACCGGGATAAACCGCAATCGTCATTCTCTTTGCTCCTTATTGCGCTCCCGGCGCATGTTTCTTTTGGGCGGCTTTTCTTCGCGTGCCAGCCCCGCCATGAGGCTCGCCTTTCGCGCAAGGAGTTCACAGTCTACTTGTCCTGCCGAAGTGCTTCTGAGCCGAACGAGCCCCAGTTCATTGAGCAAGGCTTCGGTCGTTCGCGCTCCCGTACGCTCCACGAAAAGAATCCCCTCAGCCTTAAGCCGGGGAAGCGCCTTGCGGATCGCTTCATCCTGAAGATTCAGCGCAAAGGGCGGATCAATGAAGATGACGTCGTAGCTTTCCGTCGTGCGGCTTAAGAAGCCAAAGGCATCTTCTCCATGAACGCGCACAACGTCACCGGCACTGAGCTTGGAGACTGTCTGAAGAATGTTTCTTGCCTGAAGCTTGTCGCGCTCTACTGCATCGAGCTCAGCCATGCCGCGCGATACGGCTTCCAAGCCCAAAGCCCCTGAGCCGGCGAAAAGGTCGAGCGCAGCTCGCCCTTCAAAAGTCCCGAAAAGGTGACTCAGCCAGTCAAAAACGGTTTCCCTCACGCGCTCCGGCGTCGGCCTCAAGCCGCCAAGATCCGCCACTGCGAGCGGCGTGCGGCGCCAGATGCCGCCCACAAGACGCACCTCCCCCGCTCGGGCTCGCGAAGAGGTTGTTAAACTTACGAGATTCGAGCGCCCCCGCTCCTTTTTCGGATTTTTCATCGCTATCTATCAGTATGGGTTTTGGTTCTTCTGAAGGCTGGCTTTCCCGCCTGAAACGCGGCCTTTCGCGCACGCGCGTCAACATCGTCGGACTATTTTCCGGAGGCGTCGTTGACGACGACTTTCTCGAGGAACTCGAATACGCTCTGATCTCTGCCGATGTCGGCGTAGAGACCTCCACGCGTATCTTAGAGCGCCTTCGCGATGACATTAAGCTCAAGGGCCTCAAGACCCAGGATGAAGTCCGTCGGGCGCTGCGCGACGAACTCGAAAGAATACTTGCCCCGGCAGAAGGCACGCTCAACACCGATCAGGCCAAACCCTGCGTCATCATGATGTGCGGCGTCAACGGCGCCGGCAAAACCACATCCATCGGCAAGCTTGCCAAGCGCTTTGCCGATGACGGCAAGAGCGTGCTGCTCGCGGCCGGCGACACTTTCCGTGCAGCCGCCCGGGAGCAGCTTGCCGTCTGGGGTGAACGCAACCGCGTGGAGGTCATCTCGCAGACCGGCGGCGATCCTGCCGCCGTCGTCTTTGATGCCGTTTCCGCCGGGCGTGCCCGCGGCATGGATGTTGTTATTGCCGACACCGCCGGAAGACTCCCCACGCAGACCAACCTGATGGAAGAGCTCAGCCGCATCCGCCGCTCCCAGGAAAAGGCCATGGAAGGGGCTCCCCACGAGGTCATCCTCGTCGTGGACGGCACCAACGGCCAGAACGCGCTCGCACAGGTTCGTGCATTTGATCTCTACGCGCATCTCACCGGTCTTATCGTTACGAAGCTTGACGGCACGGCCAAGGGCGGCGTTCTTGCTGCCATTACAGCCATGCGCGGCGACAAACCCCTGCCGATTTACTACATCGGCGTGGGAGAAAAACTCGAGGATCTGCAGCCCTTCAATGCACATGAATTCGCAAGCGCATTGGTCGGCCTCGATCCCCAGGACGAAAGCGGCAGCTGAAGAACACCGTTACGCAAAGGCTTTCAAAGGACACAAAATGCTATTAGGTGCAGTAGATCTCGGCAGCAACAGCTTCCGGGTTGAAATCGGTCGCGTTGAGGGCGAACGCATCGTCACGCAGAGCTACTGGAAAGAAACCGTCCGGCTGGCCGGAGGCTTTGACAAAACCGGTGCGCTGACGCCTGAAATTCAGGCCCGAGCGCTCGCTGCGCTTGCGCGCTTCAATGAACGCCTTGCAGGGCTTCCTCCGGAACGCGTGCGCGCTGTCGGCACTCAGGCAATGCGCGTTGCAACGAATGCTCCCGACTTCCTGAGAAAAGCGCAGAACGTTCTGGGCTATCCGATTGACATTCTCTCGGGTCACGAGGAAGCGCGCCTTGTTTTCAAAGGCTGCGCGCAGACGCTCCCGCCTTCCGACAAGCGCCGACTCGTGGTCGATATCGGCGGCGCCAGCACGGAGATGATCATCGGAGAGGGTCTTGACGCCAAACGCTATGAAAGCTACCGCATAGGATGCGTCAATACATCCATCCGCTTCTTCGCGGACGGACGCATTACGGCAAAGTCCCTTGAGCGCGCCACCACAGCGTGCGCCGCTGAACTTGAAGAAAGCATGACCACTTTCGGCGCCGGCAATTACGACGAAGCCTATGGCTCGGCGGGCACTTTCGGCGCCGTGAGCGACATCTGCCGCGCGCTTGGCTGGAGCGACGGCATCGTTCGTCCCGAGCACCTCGAGAAGCTGCGCCGGATGCTTCTTGACATGCGCGACATCAGCGAGATTTCCTTCCCCGGACTCAAGGAAGACCGCAGGGAAGTCATTGCCGGCGGCATCGCTGTCCTCACAGCCGTCTACCGGGTGCTCGGCATCGAGGAGATGCGGCCCGCATCGGGCGCTCTCCGCGTGGGACTCCTCTACGACCTGCTCGGACGCGTATCCAACCGCGATACGCGCGACGTCTCCATCGAAACCCTCATGGAAGCCTCGCGCCTTGACCGCGAACAGGCAAACCGGGTCGCCAATATCGCTCAGACGATCTACACCACGCTCAGTCCTGAAGCAGACGCGGAGAAAGTGCGCTATCTGCGCTGGGCTGCGCTCCTTCATGAGTGCGGGATGATCATTTCTTCCTCGCGCTACCACAGGCACGGCCACTACATCGTCAGCAATGCCGACATGCCGGGGTTCAGCCGTCTTGAACAGGATCGCCTCGCTGCACTCGTGCTCTCTCAAAGAGGCACTCTGAAGAAGGTTGAAGACGAACTCGACGCCCTCATTTCGACAGAGACCGTTCTCGCACTGCGCCTTGCGGTCATTTTTGCGCACGCGCGCAAGGATGTCGCTTTACCTGTAATGGACGCCAAGCGCACGTCCGACGGCTTCGAAATGCGGATGGAAGAAGTATGGCTTAACGCTCATCCGCTCACGGACTATCTTCTGCGGGAAGAAACAGAATTCTGGAGCAAGATCGATCGTCATCTCTCCATTCAGAAATTCTGAAGGTGCTCCAATGGCGGATGCTGCTCTTCTTGAACTGCGCCAGGCGAGCGTCATTTTTAATGGCGCAGCCGCCGTCGATCGCGTTTCGCTTTCTGTTCGCAGAGGCGAATTCGTCGTCCTGCGCGGCGCAACAGGAAGCGGCAAAAGTACGGTTCTCAAGCTTCTTGCCGGCCTCGTGAAGCCGACCTCCGGCGAAGTCATCGTCGCCGGGGACCGCGTCGACAGCTTCAGCGAAATGGAGCGCCGCTGGCTCAGACGTTCCATGGGGCTCATGATGCAGGACGGCAGGCTGCTCGAAGACCGCACCGTCCACGAAAATGTCATGCTGCCCGCCCTTGCCGCAGAAGAGTCCTACGCGGAAGCACGCCGCAGAGCCTTTCTCGCGCTTGAAAAATGCGGTATTGGCGAACTTGCTCCCGCTCTGCCCGGAAGACTTTCTGCCGGTGAGAAGCAGCTCGCGCTTCTCGCCCGTGCCGTCGTCAACCGTCCTGTCGTCATTCTCGCCGACGAACCCGTGGCGCATCTCGACGAAGCCAACGCCCAAGCGCTTCTGGCGCTCCTTGCAGCCTTCGTGCACGCCGGCGTTACGGTTGTGGCGGCGAGTCATGAGGCACTCCCGGTTGCCGGCACCCCGGTGCGTGAAATAACGCTCGCCACCCCTGGCGCCGTTGAGGTCCGCTCATGAGCTTCGTGACCCCCCGCCGTTGGGCTTTTTCCGAAATGCTTCGCGGCCTGAGGCGCGACGGCTCCCGTTCGCTTCTCTCGCTTCTGCTTGCCGCGCTGGCGCTCTCGATACCGCTTTTCATTGCCCTGGTTTTTTATGGCCTCTCCGAGCCCTTGAGAAGCCTCCCCATGTCCGTTGAACTCACAGTCTTCGCCAAGGACAAAGCTCCTATGGACAAGCTTGAGGCGGAGGTTAAGGCGATGCCCTGGGTTGCATCCACTCAAATCATCCCCAGGGATGAAGCGCTCAAGGGCTTGAATGAAAAACTTGGCCTTCCGCAGAGAACAGGAAGCAATCCGCTCCCGGACATTCTCATCGTAACGCTCTCGTCTGAAGCGACTTCTTCCGAAATTGCGGATGTCGCCAAACGCATAGAGGCGCTCTCCTCCGTCGACTTCGTCCCCTATGAGGCCTCCTGGCACGAGAAGCTCCAGAGCGTATCCCGCGCAGTCTGGACCGGTCTCGGCTGCCTCGGTGCGGTAACAGCGCTTCTTGTCGTGCTGGTGCTTGAGACGGCCATCCGGCTCACAACGCTCGCTGCCGGATCCGAAATGCGCACGCTCTACCTCCTCGGCGCAACGCCTATTTTTGCCGTTCGCCCGTATGCCTGGCGCGGTTTTGTCCTAATGGGAGCTGCGGCCGGTCTGGCGCTTCTTATTGCTCAAACCGGTCTCATCATTCTGCGGCCTGCCCTTAACGAAGCCGCTGCGTTATACGGAGGAGAGCTGCAGATTTCCCTTCCGCCGCCCCTCTGGTGCTGGAGTTTTGCTGCAATAAGCGCTTTTATCGGAAGCCTGATCGCCGCTCTCGCCGCCCTTTCGGCCTGGAGAGGCATCATCCGCGAGTCTGGGCGCTGATACGCCGTGTTGCACCTTTGCCGTTTGTACGCCTCCCCGAAAGTGTTATCTTGAGGCGCATCACTGATCTCCATCCCGGCTTTCCCTCGCCTCATGTCCAGTAAAAACGCCCCCGCGGTCATTCACTCAGACGACATTGACGACATCGACAACGATGATAACGTCGACATTGTCGATGACGCCGCGCCTGACCGCGAATCGAAAAGCCTGCTTCCGGCACTGAAGCCGGCAAGCAGTCTTGTGCCTTATGAGCCCGCGGGTCTGCCCGTTCCTGCCGGAGGTCTGGGAACGCTCGACGCCTTCCTGCGCGCAGCGGAAAGGGCTCCCATGCTTTCAGCTGAGGAAGAGCGCTCGCTCGCCATTGATCTGCGTGATCATGACGATCTTGCTGCAGCGCAGAAGCTGGTGCTTTCTCACCTTCGCCTCGTCGTTTCCATTGCACGCGGCTATCTCGGCTACGGACTTCCCTATGCGGACCTGATCCAGGAAGGCAATATCGGCCTCATGAAGGCAATCCGCCGCTATGATCCGGACCGCGGCGCCCGGCTCATGACTTTTGCGCAGCATTGGATCCGTTCCGAAATTCAGGAATACATCATCCGGAACTGGCGCATCGTAAAGCTCGCAACGACGAAGAACCAGAGAAAGCTCTTTTTCAATCTCCGCCAGCTAAAGGAAGACAGTCAGGCAGCGCTCACCCACAACGAAGCCGAACGCATAGCGCTTACGCTGGACGTAAAGCCCAAGGAAGTCCTCGATATGGAGGAGCGCATGTACGGGCAGGAAGCGTCGCTCGATGCGCCTTCAGATGCCGACAGCGACGAAAACTATTCGCCTTCGGACTGGCTCACTCGCAAGAGCGACGAACCTGAAGCCATGCTCGAAGAGGAAGATAAGCAGCGGCTCGAAGGCGAAGGCCTCCAGAAGGCCCTTGCCTCACTCGACCCGAGAAGCCGCCGGGTGATTGAGGCTCGCTACCTCAATGTGGATGCGGAGGGCAACGCCAAACCCGTCACGCTTCAGGCGCTGGCGAAGGAATTCAACATCTCCGCCGAACGCGTGCGGCAGATCGAAAAGCTTGCCATCAAAAAGATGCACGGCGAACTTGCCGGCGAAGATCCCTTTTGATTTTTTCTGATTCGTCACGAAACCCCATGTTCAACGTTGTGCTCGTTCACCCCGAGATCCCGCCCAACACCGGCAATGTCATCCGTCTCTGCGCCAATACCGGATGCGCCCTTCACCTCGTGCGCCCGCTCGGCTTTTCGCTCGAAGACAAGCATATGAAGCGCGCGGGTCTCGATTACTGGGAATACGCAACCCTCAAAATTCACGATTCTTTCGACGCATTCCTGGAAGCAGAAAAACCGGACCGCACGCGGATGTTTGCAATGACGACGAAAGGTTCGAGCGTCTTTTCGTCTCTTTCCTTCAAACCCGGCGACTGGTTTATTTTCGGCTCGGAAGGATCGGGGCTGCCCGAAGACATTCGGTCGCAATTTCCCCTGGAACAGAGAATCCGCCTCCCGATGAGACCGAACAATCGTTCGCTCAACCTCTCTAATGCCGTCGCGGTTACGGTTTTTGAAGCCTGGCGGCAGCAGGGTTATGCAGGAGGCGTCTGAAGCCTCCTGCGCCCGAAACTTAGAGTTCCTTGTCGATCTTATGCTCAATCGCGTAGATCGCTGCCTGTACGCGTGAAGAGAGGTTGAGCTTTCTGAGAATGCTCTGCACGTGCACCTTCACCGTGGATTCGGCAAGGTTGAGTGCGCGGGCGATTTCCTTATTGGATACGCCGCGGGCAAGCCAGGCGAGCGTCTGGCGTTCACGGCGCGTGAGCACCGCCGGATCCTGACCCTGGGCAGGACGGGTTCTACCCGCTTCCGGATCAGCAAGCCGGTTGACGAACTTCGTCATCATCTGCGGAGAAATCACGCTGTCGCCGTTATAGGCCGCACGAATGGAGCGGAGCAGAAAGTCCTGATCAATCTTCTTCAGGAGGTAGCCGCGGGCGCCAAGCTTCAGGCACTCGCCGAGCGTTTCGCAGTCTTCGCTCACGGTCAGCATGAGAACAGCGAGGTCAGGATGCGTTTCACGAATCTGTTCGAGCGCTTCGCGTCCATTCATGCTCGGCATGTCCACGTCAAGCAGCACGACATCCGCTTCAACCTGCTCAACGAGCTTGACGCCTTCAAGGCCATCGCTCGCCTCGCCGACGACCTCAAAGTCGGGCTGACGCTGCAGGAGCGCCTTTACGCCGCTTCTGAAAAGTGTGTGATCGTCAATGAGCAGAATTCGAATCATTTTTTCTTTCCCCTCTCGGAAGCATTCACCGCAGAATGCGGGAAAGCCGGTTTTATGCAGTCAGTCCATTCTAGAGGAGCAGCCGGCGTTGGGAATTCACCAAAAGTCGAGGTTTGCAGAAGAATTTAAAAAAAGGACCGGCTGATCTTCTGCCGAATAACTTCGACAACCGATCCGCCGGTCGCTCTTTCATGCCCGGATGCCGCATGGCACGGGGCAGGCTTCTGAGTGTCTATCAGTTCGCAGGCGTCTGATTGCGCTGAGCTTCAGCCTGCGCCTGAGCAAGACGCTGCTGATAGAGCACTTCAAAGTTCACCTCGGGCAGATGCACCGGCGGCACATTGGCACGGGTCATCAGATCGGCGAGATTGGCGCGCAGGTAGGGATAGACCATCGACGGGCAGAGGACGTTCGTGACGTGCTGGAGCGGCTCGGCAGGGATGCCGTGGATCGCGAAGATGCCCGACTGGCGGCCTTCAACGAGGATGATTGCCTTGTCACCGGCCGTCTTCACGGTGATCGTGCCGCGCACGGTCACGTCGTAAAGATCCGTCTGAATGAGGCGCTGGCTCACTTCGAACTGGATGTCGACCTGCGGGGCCGCATCCTGCTGTTCCATGAGAATCTCGGGCGCATGCGGCATCTCGAGAGAAGCATCCTTCAGGTAGCAGCGCTGAAGCTGGAAGACCGGCTGGTCATCCTGGGCAGGCTGCTGGGCAGCTGCGGCGCCCTGGGGCTGCTCGTTTTCGTTTTCGGCCATTTTCTTTACCTTGATTGAGAATAACGGAGACCTTCAGGAGATCTCCGGAGTTTTCGGAGGACAGCGCCCGGAATCAAGAGTGCGCCGCCTGTTCTTTATATGGGGACAAAGGATCAATATTCAAGCGGAAGCTTGTCGCGCATCCAGCCGACAAGGCCGTCCTGAAGAAGATAGACGTTGGGATAGCCCACACCGCGCAGGAGCTTTGCCGCACCAGCCGCCATGCTGCCGGAATTGTCCACGAGGAGAATCGTGCGCTCCTTCGGGATTTCATTCAGGCGACCCTGAATGACATTGGCAGGAATATTGACCGAACGGGCGATGCGCACCTTGCGGAAGTCCTTGTCGGAACGGACGTCAATGACGAGCGCGTTCTGCTTGTTGATGAGCTGAACCGCCACTTCGGGCGTCACCATCGGACCATAACGGCGACGATTGAAATACGGCATGGCAAGGGCACCGCCTGCGATGACCGCAATCAGAATAAGAAGCGTGTTCTGAAGAAGAAACTGAGACATTTCAAAAGAGATTGTCAGTGTGGCGTTATTGCCGCAAAAGTACAATTATAGAAGGGGCGGCCTCATGGCCGCTCTTGCCTTCTCTGCGATTTCCGAGTTCCATGCAGGCCTGATCTCCATGCTCCGCGCCCTTTCGCTTTCGCTATTTCTTGCCGCCTCTGCAGGGCTTGTCCTCTGCGCCGGGGCGGCCTCTGCCGCCTCCGGCTCCGCCGCCACGGTGAAGCAGAAGGCGCGCGCAGAAAATCAGAAGGCGAATGTCGAAAAGCAGCTCTCCGACATGCAGAAGCGCCTTTCAGAGCGCGAAGCCGCGAGCGAAGCCGCCAACGACGAACTGCGCAAAGCCGATCAGGCAATCTCGGACGCCAACCGGCGCTTGAGGAGCCTGAAGGGCGAACGGGAAAAAGTGGAGGCCCGGCTCGCCGAGCTCCGCAGCGACAGCCGAACGGTCGGAAGAGACCTTTCAGGCGCGGAAAAGCTTCTCGAGGACATCGTTCGCGCTCAGTACATTCATTCGCAGCGCCACTCCTGGCAGTCTCTGATCGAAGGCGGCAACCCCAACGAGCTGTCGCGCACCGCTGCAGAACTCCGCTACCTTTCGATTGCCCAGGTGCGCGCTGCAGACGCACTTGAAAAAGAACAATCCCGCATTGAGACCGTTTCTGAAGAAACGCGCGCACGCCGCACGGAATTGCAGCGCATCGCACGTGAAGAGGAATCCAACCGACGCGAGCTCCTCTCGGAAAAGCGTGATCGTCAGGAAGCCGTCAAGAAGCTGAAGCGCGACATTGAAACCCAGCAGGCAGCGATCGATAAACTCAAAAAAGACCAGACGCGCCTTGAAAACCTCGTTGCCGACATTGACAAACGCCTTGAGCGCGAACGTGCGGCAGAGGAAGCCGCGAGAAAGCGTGAGGCAGCGCGACAGGCAAAAGCCAATGCAAAGCCGGTGGAACCGCTTGCATCAGGCAATTTTGCGAAACTCAAGGGCCGCCTCATCAAGCCGGTTGCCGGACGCATTGCCGCCACCTTCGGCAGCCGTCGCACGGGGTCTGCGCTCTGGCAAGGTTTGCTTTTCCGAGCACCTGAAGGTGCAGAAGTGGCAGCCTGCGCTTCCGGCCGCGTCGTCTTTTCCGACTGGCTGCGCGGCTACGGCAACCTCATCATCATTGATCACGGCAACACCTACATGTCGGTCTATGCCAATAATGAATCAATTCTCAAAAATGTCGGCGACCGCGTGAAGGCGGGGGAAACTGTCGCCACCGTCGGCACCTCGGGCGCAAGCGATGAGCCGGGGCTTTACTTTGAAATCCGTTACAAGGGCAAGCCTATTAACCCTCAGCCTTGGCTTGCCAAATAAGCGAGAATTATCCGGCTGTGATGGTCACCTCAGGCGAGCAGTCCCCCTTCGGAAGCTGCCGCTCAGAAGAAAACAGAAAAATCAAGCATGAAACTCCGTCTTCTTTCCCTTTTTGTTGCCGGCGCATGTGCCGGCGTTCTCGCCAGCGTCGGCTTTCAGGCCTATGCAGAGAAAAGCACTGCTGAAGGACTGCCGCTGCAGGAAATCCGCCAGTTCACGAGCGTCTTCAATGCCGTCAAGGACTACTATGTCGACGAGGTCAGCGATAAGGAGCTCCTTGAGTTTGCGGTCGAAGGCATGGTGAGCGGCCTTGATCCGCATTCAAACTTCCTCGATCCCAAGGGATTTGAGGACATGAATGAAGCCACGCACGGCGCTTTTGGCGGCCTCGGCATTGAGGTGACGAAAGATTCTGCCGGCGTGCGCGTGATTTCGCCCATTGACGATACCCCGGCAGCACGTGCTGGCATTCGAGCGGGCGACATCATTACCAAAATTGACGGCGAGGCAACGGCGGACCTTCCGCTCGATGATGCCGTTAAGCTCATGCGCGGCGAACCCAAGACCAAGATTCGTCTTGAAGTCGCCCGCAAGGGCGAAATGAAGCCTCTGCAGTTCACTCTTGAACGCGCAATGATCAAAACGCAGTCCGTGCGCATGAAGGAGCTCGCCGACGGCATCGGCTACATCCGCATTTCGCAGTTCCAGGAACGCACTGCGGAAGATCTTGCCGATAACCTCAATAAGCTCGAGAAGTCCGGACACCTTAAGGGACTCGTGCTCGACCTGCGCAATGACCCGGGCGGTCTTCTCCAGGCGGCCATCGGCGTCTGCGCGGCCTTCCTCCCGGCAAATTCCGACATTGTTTCGACGAAAGGACGAACGCCCCAGTCCGATTACGTCTTCAAAGCCGTTGAATCCGACTACCGCTCCGGCAATGCCGTGAAAGCACTCTCCGCGCTCACTCCCAAGGCGAAGACGGTTCCGATCGTCGTGCTCATCAATTCGTCCTCCGCCTCCGCTTCCGAAATCGTTGCCGGCGCCCTTCAGGACCACAAGCGCGCGACGATTCTCGGCGACCGCTCCTTCGGCAAGGGTTCCGTTCAGACGATTCTGCCGATGACGTTCGGCGACAAAACGGTTGCGGTGAAGCTGACGACTGCCCGCTACTACACGCCTTCCGGGCGCTCCATCCAGGCGCGCGGCATTGAACCGGATCTCTATGTCGACGATACGCCCAAGGGCAACTATCCGACCTTCCAGGTCCGTGAGGCAGACCTTGCGCACCACCTTGCCAACCAGCAGAAAAATGCCAAGGAGGAGGACAGCCTTCCCTATGACGACAACGACGCCGTAAAGTCCCCCGACTGGACGTATACCTTCGGAGACGACAAGGACTGGCAGCTCACCCAGGCCCTCAATCAGCTCAAGGGTGCCAAGGTTGAACTCTCCAAATACCGCGGCCAGCCTGTCTCCGTCGTGAAGAAGCTCCGCGAAGAAGAGCGCCAGAAGGAAAAGGCGAAGGAAGCGCTCGAAAAGAAGTCCGACGCCGCTCAAACCACTGAAGCAGGCAAGAAGGCAGAGGAGAAATCTGCCCACTAACCCATTGTCATTCATAGGAAAGAGCCGCACCGCCCTATCGCGCGATGCGGCTCTTCCTTTCAGAACAAAGAGGATTGGCCCTTATGCCCATTACTGACCACGATCGCTTCGACGCGCTGCGGGAACGCCTTTCGCGCCAGATGTTGATTTCCGGATTCGGAGAGGAAGGCCAAAAAAAGATTATTGCCGCCCGCTTTCTCGTCATCGGTGCCGGCGGACTTGGTTCTCCGGCGCTCCTTTATCTTGCATCAGCCGGCGCCTGCCACATCACCATCGTCGACCCCGACGAGGTATCGGAAAACAATCTCTCTCGCCAGATCCTCCACGAAAGCGCCTCCATCGGCTGCAATAAGGCTCAAAACGCCGCTCGGGAGCTCCTGCGCTGGAATCCGCAGATTGAGGTTCGCGCCGTTATGAAGCGCATGAATTCTGCAGAAGACCTGACTCCTCTCGTAAAGGAAGCCGATATCGTCCTCGACTGCTCGGATAACCTTGCCACCCGGCAGCTCGTCAATCGCGTATGCCTGGCAGAAAAGAAGCCGCTTGTCTTCGCAGCCGCCGTAAAAATGAGCGGACAGGTGACCGTCTTTGACTTTCGGGATCCCGACTCGCCCTGCTACCGATGCCTCTTCGATGAAGACGATGCCGCCAATGACGAAAAAGCCTCGACCTTAGGCGTTTTCTCGGGCCTCACGGGAACGATAGGGCTTCTGCAGGCGACGGAGGCGCTTAAACTCGCCGCAGGCTTCGGCAAGCCCCTCGTGCGGCGGCTTCTCATGGTCGACCTCTTCGGCATGGAAATGACTGAATTGACCTATAAGCGCAGAAGAGCATGCCCCTGCTGCGGCAAAGCGCATTAAAACCATTCAAGAGCCAGGCCGCCCTTCAAGCGAAAGGCGGCCTTTACGTCGGGCGAATGGTCAGATGCCTTCGGGCACTTCAGACCAGGCAAGCACGCGACCGGACTTCAAAAGTGCTTCAAGCCGCTGCCACTCTGACTCTGGAATCTTTCCCGGCAGAAAAGCCATTTTCCAGGAAACGCTCTTCGGGACCACAGCAAAGACCTCGCCGGAAAGCTTTGCCATCAGCGCCGACATCCCGTCAGGCTCTGCGTCAAAGTAGCGCACCGGCGCATCGTCAGGAAGCTCGGCAAGCTGACGAGCCACCTTGACCGCATCCGACAAGTCGCCCAGGCTGTCGACAAGCCCGTGCTCGAGTGCCTGAGCTCCCGTCCAGACCCGACCCTGAGCCACCTTTTCAATTTCGGCTTCCGTTCGTCCGCGGCTTTTTGCCGCAAGTGCCTTGAAGCGGTCATAAACACGCTCAACTCCGGAACGCAGAATGGCGCTTTCAGCGTCATTAGGCCGATGCAGGGGCGAACCGAATTCCGCAAGCTCTCCAGTGCGGTATCCGTCTCTGCCGATATCGAATTCGGCGAGCAGACCTTCCGCATCAGGGATCACCGAGAAGACGCCGATCGATCCGGTAAGCGTCAGCGGATCCGCGATGATGCGCTCTGCGCCGAGACTGATCCAATAGCCTCCGGAAGCCGCCGTATCGCCCATGCTCGCCACCACGTGAATGCCCTTAGCCCTGATCGACGCAAGCTTTTCCCGAATGGCCTCTGCCGCAATGGCGTCTCCCCCCGGACTCGAAATGCGCAGCACCAGAGCGCGCGTACCCGGCGTCTTGGCGGCCCGGTCAAGACGATCGCAGAGCTCTTCGGGCGAGATCCCTGAGGCTCCACCAGAGCTGATCGTACCCTCGGCAAAAACGACGGCCACGCCGCTGTCGGAAGCATCAGGAAGGTCTGTCGCGTTGAGATAATCGAGATAATCGATGCGCTTCAGCTTCGTCTTGTCCCCGCCTTCCGCAAAGCGCTTCGCGAGCTTCTCTTCAAATTCTTCTTCTGTCAGAAGATCCGTGACAAATCCGGAAGTCTTAAGAAACTCCGCGGGATCTTCCCCCTCGTTAAGCCTGGCGGGGAGCGCTTTGAGATATTTCTCAACTGCCCCCGGCATCAGGCCGCGGGCTTTTTCAATATCCCCCGTCAGCCCCTGCCAAGATGCGTCTATCCAACTCTTCTGGGCCTCAAGGTTTTCCTTGGAAGGCGCATTGCTGGTGAAAATTTCCGGCGCACTCTTGAAGGCTCCCGCCTTATAGACGGAAACGCCGATTCCAACGTGTTCGAGGAGCCTGCCCCAATAGAGATTTGCGCCCGAAAGCCCTCGCAGCATGACGAGTCCCATCGGATGAAGCGAAATTTCATCCGCATGAACCGCCGCGGCATACTGCCCCTGGCTGAAGCTTTCGGACCAGGCATAAACCGGTCTGCCCGTCACGCTCTTAAATCGCTCAACGGCATTGCCGATCGTTCTCGCGGAAGCGAGGCCGATCCGGGTCAGGTCGCCCGTCACGATTTCAACGCCCGCAATATCCGGATCCTTTGCAGCGCGGTCAAGCGCCTCAACAACATCGATCAGCCGCGTCGATTCCGTGCCCTTGCCGGTAAGAAGCCTCATGTCTGCCGAGAGGAGTCTCATGGGATCCGACTCAACAATAGGGCCCCGCAGATCAAGCACCATTACCGTACGGGGACCTATGGCCGGAGCCTCAGGCTCCGACCAATACCACAGGCCCGCCGCAAGTATGAGGATGCCGTAAAAGACCACATTAAGGACAAGCCGTCGAAGAAAGTCGAGGCACCGTCCGATCCAGCGTAAAAATTGCATCTTTATTCTCAAATGCGCCCGATGCGGCGCAAAAGCTCTTCAACATTGCAAACAACGAGATCGATGGCAGGATGAGCCATCGGCGCATTCCAGGGCATGCGCAGGCCGGCATGGCGGCGTCTCATGCCGATGCACCAGACGGTCCGCATTCCGGCGAGCTTCGCTGCTCTGAGGTTGAGAAGACTGTCGTCGACCAGAACTGCATCCCGGGACTTTACGCCCAACCGCGCGGCAAGCGCCTTCATCATTGCTACCGACGGTTTCGGACGCCAGTCTCCGAAGAGCCGCATGTCTGAACTCGTCACTTCAAGATCAAAGAAGCCTTTGAGCCCGATCGCGGGCAGTATCGCGTCAGCGTAATTTCTCGGTCCGTTCGTCATCAGCACGCGTCTGCCGGGAAACTTTGAAAGCACGGCTCGCATGGATTTCAGGCCCGTGAGATAGGGGGCATAGTCAAAATCGTGCACTGCGGGCAGAAACACTCGCGGATCCACGCCGTGGCATCGCCAGAGGCCGATGAATGTCGACCCGTAGGTACGCCAGTAGTACTCACGAAGAAAGTTGGCTTTCTCTCGACTAAACCCCATACGGCGGATGAGGAAGTCGTTCATGAGAACGTGCACCTCATCCAGGATCCCTGCGGACGATGCGAGGAGCGTATCGTCCATATCGAAGATCCAGACACGCGGCTGAGAATGCAAAAACGGCACGGTTCCCGAAAGTGCGGGCTCAGTCCGTGCCGTCATGCATTGTGCGCGATCGCTGCGGCGTCCGTCAGGGAAACGTCGCTCGCGCACGATCAGTCTCCGTACATCTTCTGCTTGAGCTCGCGGCGCTGCTGAGCCTCGAGCGAAAGCGTGGCCGTCGGACGCGCCATCAGACGGGCTACGCCGATCGGATCACCCGTTTCCTCGCAGTAGCCGTAATCACCGTCATCAATTCGCTTGATGGCAGCCTGCACCTTCTTGAGCAGCTTGCGTTCGCGGTCGCGGGTGCGCAGCTCAAGCGCGTGCTCTTCCTCAATCGTCGCACGGTCCGCCGGATCCGGAACAACAGTCGTCTCGCGCAGATTGACCGTCGTCTGGTCGGCATTTGCGCGCAGCTCGCGCTCCATGTCCGAAAGACGGCGCCGGAAAAACTCAAGCTGTTCGTCGTTCATGTAGTCGTCGTCAGACATCTTGAGGATTTCTTCCGCGGTAAGTCCCTTTTTGGTGCCCATGTTCTTATTTCCTGTGAATTCAGCCCCGATCTTTCCGGCTTTGTTGTTGAGCCGCCTCGTCGCATTACTAGCGAAAGTTGGGAAACTTGACTTCAAATCTCCCGGCCTTCAGGATCGGTTCCTTAGGGTAGGAAAGCGTTATACCGAAAAAATCCCGCTTCTGCCACTCAAGAGAAGCGGGATTTTTTTGAGGAAATTCAGTAAATCTTTTTTAGCGCTGAATCTCAGGCCAGACAGGTGTCAAGCCCCTTGCGGATGGCCTCTTCCGGAAGGTTGCGCCCGATGAAGACAAGCTTCGAGAAAGGCTTGCGGTCTCCCCAGGGTCCGAGGACGTCCGAAACGGCAAGCATGTGCACCCCCTGAAAGACGACCCTGCGGTCAACGTCCTTAAAGTACAGGATGCCCTTATAGCGAAGCATATCCGGTCCGTAAACACTCGTAAGCGACATGATGTAGCGTTCAAGCTTCATCGGGTCAAAAGGCTTTTCAGAGTCGTAGACAAACGTATGAATGTCATCATTGTGATGATGGTGATGGTGGTCGTCCACAAAGAAATTGGGATCCACATCGAGCACATCATTCATGTTGAAGCCCGAAATGTTGAGGACGACGTCCACAGGGCACTTCCCCATATCGACGCGGCGGATGGGTGCACGGGCATTCATGCTACGAAGCCGTGATTCAAGCGCCTCAAGTTCTGCAGGGGTCACCAGATCGCACTTCGAAACGAGAATGCGGTCGGCAAAGCCCACCTGATCACGGGCATTGGCTTCATCATCGAGCGTTTTCGCGCCGTATTTGGCATCAACCACCGTTACGATGCCGTCAAGACGGAAGAAAGGCGCAACGGCGTCATCCATGAAAAAGGTCTGAGCGACAGGACCGGGATTCGCCACGCCGGACGTTTCGAGCACGACATAGTCAAAATCAATCTCGCCGCGATCACGCTTCAGACGCAGGTTGGTAAGCACGCGCGAGAGATCCCCTCGAATCGTGCAGCAGACGCAGCCGTTATTCATGCTGACGATCTGCTCCTTCTGTTCGGTCACGAGAAGATCATTGTCGATATTTTCCGTACCGAACTCATTTTCAATGATCGCGCTCTTGAACTGATGATTCTCCTTGAGAATCCTGTTGAGCAGCGTCGTTTTCCCGGCGCCGAGGAAACCCGTCAGAATGGTTACCGGGATTTCCGGTTCCTGTGGTTCTTCAACAACCATTTGTCTTATCCTCCATTGTCCATAATCGAAAAAAGGAGCGTGCTTTTTCCTCAGCGCGCTCCTCTTTCAGCTTAGAGACTTGTCAGGGCCGCACCGCGAGGCGCATGCCCTTCAGATATTCGCCTTCCGGGCAAGTCATCAAAAGCGGATGATCCGCTCCCGCACCAAAACGCCCGGTTGCCCAGGCATTGAGTCCGGAATCAATCACTGCTCCCGCAACAATCTTTTGGAAAAGATCCACATCGATTGCCCCGGAACAGGAGAACGTAAAGAGTTCGCCGCCCGGCTGAAGGAGTCTCAGACCGTTGAGGTTGATGTCCTTATAGGCCCTGGCCGCGCGTTCCACATGATAGTGGCTGGACGCAAACTTGGGCGGATCAAGAATCACCAGATCGAAATGCTCGCCCGCGTCGCGAAGCCGTCTGAGGCAGGAAAAGACATCTTCGCACACCCATTCGGCCTTGCCGGCAAAGCCATTGCGCGCAGCATTGGCCTTTGCCATCTCAAGCGCCTCTTCGGAGGAATCGACGGAGACCACCTCTTCCGCTCCGCCCTTAAGGAGCGCAAGCGAAAAGCCGCCCGTGTAGCAGAAGCAATTGAGCGCGCGCATGCCGCGTCCGTGAATCCGGCGGAATTCCTGAGCCGCGGTCTGAGCCGTGAGACGACTCTCACGCTGATCGATATAAAAGCCCGTCTTGTGTCCGATGCGGCAGTCAACGCCGTAGCGCACGCCGTCTTCAACCACTTCAATAGCTTCGGGCGGATTTTCCCCTGCGAGGAGTTCGGAGCGGACTTCGAGACCTTCACGACGACGCGTGGCGGCGTCCGATCGATCGTAAATGCCGCGGGCACCCGTTGCCTCCATCAGGAGACGGCCCAAAAGCGGACGATAGGCTTCAACGCCGGCAGACTGGAATTGCGTCACAAGCCAGTCGCCATACTGGTCGACGATCAATCCGGGAAGCCCGTCGGCTTCGCCGAAAATCAGGCGAATTGCGTTCGTACGGTTCCGGAGAGGCTCGCGAAAGAGAATGGCTTCCCGCACCTTCCGCTCAAACCACGCGTCATCAATGACTTCATCTTCGCGATAGGACCAGCAGCGTGCTCTCAGCGTGGACGCGGGAGAATATGCCGCCCAGGCAAGGAAACGCCCGTCGCGCGAAAGCACTCGAACCGTATCTCCAGGCATGGGCTTTCCGACCACACGCTCAACTGCGGTGTCATATACCCAGGGATGCCGGCGAAGAAGGGACTTCTCCTTGCCCTTTTTCAAAATAAGGTCTGACATTTTTTAATTTCCAGGTTCAATCGCCAAATTAGATTTCAATGCAGCCTGTGAAGACCACTTCTGCCGGACCGATAAGGCTGAGCGTGGAGCCGGGCCCCTCCCAGGCGCAGGCAAGCGCCCCGCCCCGGGCCGAAAACTCAACCCGCCTCTCGAAGATGCCGCGCATGAGACCCGCCGCCATCGCGGCGCTGGTACCGGTACCGCAGGCAAGCGTCTCTCCGGGACCTCTCTCCCAAACGCGGATTTTTGCCTTTTGCGCGCTTTCGCACTCAACAAATCCGACATTGACGCTTTCCGGGAAGGCCGGATGACGCTGCAGGAAGGGACCGATAAGATCGATGCGTTCGCGATCCACATCGTCCGTGAATACGGTCGCATGGGGATTCCCCATGCTCGTCACGGTAAATTCAATATCGCGCTCGAGGGGCTCGCAATAAACCTTCCAGACCGCAATCCTATTTTCGATCCGATGCTGAAGGCCTTCTGGACGGAAGGGTATTTCTTCGGGCTGAAAGCGCGGCTCGCCCATATCGGCCACCATGCGGCCGTCGGGCTCTCGCTTCACGCAGATTCTGCCCTTCATCGTCTGAAACGGAATCGAGTCGCCTGAGGCATAGCCCCGTTCAAGCGCAAAGCGCCCGATGCACCGCGCACCGTTGCCGCACTGCTCGACTTCATCGCCGTCGCTGTTGAAGATGCGGTAGCGTAGCGGTTCACCCGCCTTTTGAGGCGGATCGAGCAGGAGCAGCTGATCTGCGCCGATTCCGAAGCGCCGGTCCGCCAGGCGGCGAACGAGCTGAGGCGTTACCTCAACAGGTTCGGCCACGCGGTCAAGGACGACGAAGTCATTCCCGGCCCCCTGCATCTTGGTGAAATGTAGTTCGGTCATCATTCAATTCATTAAAAATCAATAGACTGAAGGCTCGCCTTCAGGCCGGGTTTTAAAGCGCCGATGCACCCAGAGATACTGATCCGGATGTCGGCGGATATATGCCTCAAGCTCCTTATTGAGACGCGTCGTATCGACCTCTGGGTCTTTCGTCGGGAAATTCTCGAGAGGTGCGGAAATTTCAACGCGGTAGCCGTCATCCGTCATGGTGGCAATGCACCAGACGACCTTTGCGCGCATCACGCGTGCGAGCCGCGAAACCATCGGAATCGTAGCGGCCTTCACGCCGAAAAACGGAACGAAAATTGAATTCCGCGCGCCGTGATCCATATCGGGCAGATAGTAAAAGGGAAGCCCTTCGCGAATGTGCTTCATCACCGTCCTCAGATCGTTGTCCCCCGTTTTGGCGATAAGCACCGGGTTGCTGAAGCGGAGCCTGCCTTCAAGCAGGGCCTTGTCCCAGACGGGATTGCTCTGCTTCTGATAGAGCGACACACCGCGCACATAGGTATTGAGCGCGATGCCGGCAGCGTCGAGCCCTGCAAAATGAGGCGATACCACAATGATCGGGCGGTTCTCGGGATCGAGCAGATGCTCAAGCCCTTCGAACTTGACGAGCGCCTGCACTTCTTCCTTTGTACCCGTCCAAAGCGTACCGTGATCAATCGCAGCACGTGCAAGACGCACATAAACGCGACGTGCAAGCTTTCTGCGTTCATCTTCGGAAAGTTCCGGGAAGCAAAGCCGCAGATTGGTCAGGATGACATGGCGGCGCTTGGGCACCGCCTGCCAGAAAATCGCAGCCGCGCATCGCGCAAGCCCCCAGCGCGCCGGCATCGGCAAATGCCTGAACGAACGGACAATGCGGACCCAGGCACGGGAAAAAACTTCATTAAAGGACGACATCAGCGATGGGCTCCTTCTTCAGGCGGCGGAGCGCCTTTCGGACGCTTGTAGCGGTTGTAGCTCCAGGCATATTGGTCAGGCATCCGGCGAATAATGTGCTCAATCATCCTGTTCATGGCAAGCGCATCTTCGTGGATGTCGCCTGTAAGCGGATCCGTCCACTCCTCGGCCTCAACTTTCCAACTGTCGCCCTCTCGAACGCCCCAGGCAAAAATGCGGATGGCATCAAACTGATGAGCGACCTTGACCGGAAGCGTCATCGTATAGGCGGGCCTGCCGAAAAAAGAAGCCCAGACGCCTTCGCCTTTGCTCGGCACCTGATCCGGAAGCGCTCCGAAAGTATTGCCTTCCCGCAGGCTCCGTATGATGCGCTTGACGCCGATCAGGGTTGTCGGAACAGCCTCAATGCCGGGAGCCTGACGGGCATCACCCACCACGGCGCGCAGAATCTTCTTCCTCGGCGGCCGATAGAGAATCGTGATCCGGCGGCCAGTTTCCTTATATAGCGTGCCGGCAAGCCAGACGGGGAGCACTTCGAAGCAGCCGACGTGAGGCGTCATAAAAACGATCGGACGACCGCTTCTCATGGCGTCTCCGATCAATTTTTCAGCTTTTTCGTCCACTCGCACGTGCTCAAGGACGGTTTCCGTCGGACGGTACCAAACCCAGATGCTTTCCATCGCCTGCCGTCCGGCATTGCGGCCGACGCGGGCAAAAATGCTTTTATGCGTGTACCCGGCCGCACACAGATTGGCGCGCGTCCGCCGGCGATACCCCGGCGCAAGCCAGAATACGAGTTCACCGACGAAGGCGCCGAAAAACTGCAGGAACGACAGCGGAAGTTTGGCAACGAGCGTGAGTAGCCTGTGCATGCGAAAGACAGTCTCCGATCCTGAAAGCGCAGCGCCTGGAGAGGCGGCGCAGTATTGCGGCGAATCATTAATTTTACTTGGGGCTCGCGTCCTTTTTGCACCGGGAATCCGCGGCCCTCATCGTTTTCTCGCTTAAGGGAAACGATAGAAGCATACAAAGTAAATATTCACACCTATTATTTTTATTGTTTACACAGGCATCTGCATCTATCCGTCCTGTCATTCTCCGCCAAACTCCCCGGCTCAAAAGAACCTTCTTCATCAGATTCCTTTAATTCTCCATGCGTTATCATTGCGCCCGATTCGCCGAGTTAACAGGACAACTTGCGGGGCGAACAAGAAATTCCGCTAAAGCGTCTCCCGCATGGAGCCAAGACCAATGCGCAGAGCGCTTCTCCTTCTCAATACTGGAGTTTTATGGCCATGGCCCACGAATATCTCTTTACTTCCGAATCCGTCAGCGAAGGTCATCCCGACAAGGTCGCAGATCAGATCTCCGACGCTGTTCTTGACGCCTGCCTCACCGAAGACCCGATGAGCCGCGTCGCCGCCGAAACGCTCTGCACCACCGGACTTGTGGTGCTTGCCGGCGAAATCACGACGAACGCCAACGTCGACTACATCGGCCTCACGCGCAACGTGCTGAAGAAAATCGGCTACGACAATACCGATTACGGCATTGATCATCGCGGCTGCTCCGTGCTCGTCGGCTACGACAAGCAGTCTGCCGACATCAAGCAGGGCGTCGACCACGCCATGGACGACGAACTCAACCTCGGCGCCGGCGACCAGGGCCTGATGTTCGGTTTTGCCTGTGATGAAACGCCGACGCTCATGCCGGCCCCGATCTATTACGCTCACCGCCTCATGGAGCAGCAGAGCAAGGTCCGCAAGAACGGCACGCTGCCCTTCCTGCGTCCTGATGCCAAGAGCCAGGTCACGATGCGCTACCGCGACGGCAAGCCGGTCGGGATCGACACGATCGTCATTTCCTCGCAGCATGCTCCCGAAATGTCGGACGGCACGAAGATGAAGCCCGAATTCACGGAAGCTATTGTTGAAAGCATCATCCGCCCGGTCATTCCTGCCGAGTGGCTCAAGGACACGAAGTTCCTCATTAATCCGACCGGCCGCTTTGTCGTCGGCGGTCCGCAGGGCGACTGCGGCCTCACCGGCCGCAAGATCATCGTCGACACCTACGGCGGCTACTGCCCGCACGGCGGCGGCGCCTTCTCCGGCAAGGACGCCACCAAGGTCGACCGCTCCGCCGCCTATGCCTGCCGCTATGTCGCGAAGAACATCGTTGCTTCCGGTCTCGCCACCTATTGCCTCGTGCAGGTTGCCTACGCGATCGGCGTCGCCGAACCGATGAACGTTACGGTCTTCACCAACGGCACGGGCCGCATCCCTGATGAGGAAATCGCCGCGCTCGTACGCAAGCACTTCGATCTGCGCCCCCGCGGCATTATTCAAATGCTCGACCTGCGCCGCCCGATCTTCTCGAAGACCGCAGCCTACGGCCACTTCGGCCGCGAAGAGCCGGAATTCACCTGGGAAAAGACCGACAAGGCTGAAGCCCTCAAAGCCGCTGCCGGGCTCTAAAACCCTTCGCAGACGCTTCTCTCAGTTGAGAGTCCTCGCAAGACTCCTCTGATACGCCAACGGGCGGCGCATCCTTCGGAAGAAAGGACGCCGCCCGTTCTCTATTCCGCCGTATGATTTCTTTTTTACGGCAATGTTCCGGCTGCTATACGACCGGAATCCTCTCATTCGATTCTTTTCAAGCGATGACCAAAAAACGCGTTCTCACCGGCATCAACACCACCGGAACCCTGCATATCGGCAACTACGTCGGCGCCATCCGCCCGGCCATTCAGGACAGCCGCGATCCCAACGTTGAGAGCTTCTTCTTCCTCGCGGATCTGCACGCACTCATCAAGTGCCAGGATCCTGCCCGCATTGAAAGAAGCCGCATGCAGATTGCCGCGACCTGGCTCGCCGCAGGCCTCGATCCGGAACGCGTCACGCTCTACCGTCAGAGCGACATCCCTGAAATCCCGCTGCTGTGCTGGATGTTCGACTGCGTCATGAGCAAGGGACTTCTCAATCGTGCGCACGCCTATAAAGCAGCCGTTGATGCCGCCACGGCTGCCGGGAAGGACCCGGACGCCGACGTCTCCATGGGGCTCTTTTCCTATCCGGTGCTGATGGCTGCAGACATTCTGATGTTCAACGCGCAAGAAGTGCCTGTCGGCCATGATCAGCTCCAGCACCTCGAAATGGCACGCGACGCCGCCCAGCGCTTCAACAACCTCTATGCCACGCCCGAGCATCCGTTCTTCGTGCTTCCCCAGGCAACGGGCGGCAGCAGCATTGAAGTGCTCCCCGGCCTTGACGGCCGCAAGATGAGCAAGTCCTACAACAACGTCATCCCGCTCTTCGAAGGCGGCCGCGCAGCGCTTGATGCCGCCATAGCGCGCATCGTCACCGACAGCCGTGCACCGGGCGAACCCAAGGATCCCGACAGCACCTCTCTCACCGTCATCTTCGATGCGTTTGCGGCGCCCGAGGAGCGTGAAGCCTTCCGTGCGGAGCTTCGTTCCGGTCTCGGCTGGGGCGAAGCCAAAAAGCGTCTTGCCGATCAGATTGATCGCGAGATTGGCCCGATGCGCGCCCGCTACGAAGAGCTGATGGCGCATCCCGCCCAGGTCGAGGAGATCCTGCAGGAGGGCGCCCGCAAAGCGCGTCTCATCGCAACGCCCTTCATGGATAAGCTTCGTCATGCCGTTGGTCTTAGAAGCTTCACTGAAATCGCCGCGCCGCAGGCAGCCAAAAAGAAGGCGCAGAAAGTTCAGCGCGCAGCCTTCAAGCAGTACAGGGAAAAGGACGGGTGCTTCTACTTCAAACTTATTTCCGCCGCGGGCGATGAACTGCTCCTCTCCGAAGGCTTCGAGTCCGGCCGCGATGCCGGCATGTGGGTCGGCCGTCTCAAAAAGGAAGGCGCAGCGGCCCTCGAAGGCGCGCCGGTCAGCTTCCTCGACGGCATTACGCGCGATGCCGTTGAAGCAGCCCTCCTCTCCTTCCGCGAAGAAGAATAATTTTTCATAAGAATCAACAAATGAAGGCGGCTATAATGCCGCCTTCATCGCATCCGGAGAACAGTCTCCGGCATGAGGACCAGGGGTTCGAGGAGCGCTGCGACGGAGTCTCCCCTAAGGGACTTCGCGAGGCTCGAACCGCTTCCGTCTGCATCCGCATTTCCAACGGCGCTCTCCTTCTTTCTTCTTTCAAGACGACAAATGGACGCTACTGAAAACTACGTTATCGCCGACCTTGGTCTTGCCGACTGGGGCCGCAAGGAAATTCAGATTGCCGAGGTGGAAATGCCCGGCCTCATGGCTATCCGGCGCGAATATGCCGCAAGCCAGCCGCTGAAGGGCGCCCGCATCTCCGGGTCTCTGCACATGACCATTCAGACAGCCGTTCTCATCGAAACACTGACGGCTCTTGGCGCTGAAGTCCGTTGGGCGAGCTGCAACATCTTCTCCACGCAGGACCACGCAGCGGCTGCCATTGTGAAGGACGGCGTCCCGGTTTTTGCACGTAAGGGCGAAACGATCGAGGAATACTGGGCCTATACGCATCGGATCTTCGAGTGGCCTGACGGGGGCTACTCCAACATGATTCTTGATGACGGCGGTGACGCCACGCTTCTCCTGCATCTCGGCTCCCGTGCTGAAAAGAACCCGGAAGTCATTGCGCATCCGACGAGCGACGAAGAAACTGCACTCTTTGCCGCCATCCGGGAGCATCTGGCGATTGATCCCAACTGGTATTCGAAGCGGCTTGAAAAGATCCTCGGCGTTTCTGAAGAGACGACGACCGGCGTGCACCGTCTCTACCAGATGAGCGAACGCGGCGAACTGCGCATCCCCGCAATCAACGTCAACGATTCCGTCACAAAGTCCAAGTTCGACAATCTTTACGGCTGCCGCGAATCGCTCGTCGACGGCATCAAGCGTGCAACTGACGTTATGGTCGCCGGCAAAGTTGCCGTTGTGGTCGGCTACGGCGATGTGGGCAAGGGCTGCGCTCAGGCGCTGCGCGCCCTCTCCGCCCAGGTCTGGGTGGTGGAAATCGATCCGATCTGTGCGCTTCAGGCTGCGATGGAAGGCTATCGCGTCGTTACCATGGACTTTGCCAAGGACAAGGCCGACATCTTCGTCACTGCCACGGGCAATGTCCGCGTCATCACGCACGATCACATGATCGCGATGAAGAATGAAGCGATCGTCTGCAATATCGGCCATTTCGACAGTGAAATTGATGTCGCCTCCATGCGTCAGTACAAGTGGGAAAACATCAAGCCGCAGGTCGACCACATCACGCTCCCCTCCGGCAACCGCATCATCCTTCTCGCGGAAGGCCGTCTTGTCAATCTCGGCTGCGCTACGGGCCATCCCTCCTATGTGATGAGCTCCTCCTTCGCCAATCAGACGCTCGCACAGATTGAGCTCTTCTGCCATCACGACAAGTACCCTGTCGGGGTCTACATTCTTCCGAAACACCTTGACGAAAAAGTTGCCCGTCTGCAGCTCACCAACCTCAATGCTGAGCTTTCCGTGCTTACGGATGAACAGGCTGCCTATATCGGCGTCAAGAAGGAAGGTCCCTACAAGGCGGAAAACTACCGCTACTGACCGCATGAGGTCTCGCCTCATGAGGCGGTAAAAACCGCATGAAAATGCCCGGAAGAGCTGGTTCTCTTTCCGGGCATTTTTTCAAAAAATTCCGCTATCTGTGATGATAAGGTCAAGCGGCAGATCATGCGGCTCGAATAGTGAATCATCCACCTCATTCACACCATAGGCTACGCCGAGCAGCCGCGGGGAGGCGCCTGACTCAAGCAGCTTTGAAATGTAGCGATCAAAGTAGCCGCCGCCGTATCCGAGCCTTCTGCGCGAACGCGTCCAGCCGAGGCAAGGGATGAGAAGCACATCAGGTACTACGCAGGCGCCTTTCCTCGAACCAGGAATCCCTGCGGCGTCTGCTTCCAGCTTCTCGCAAGGGTCCCACAGACGGTATTCCATGCATGAAGCTTCCCGATCCGTACACCAGGGCAGCGCCAGAGCTCTCGCGCCGTCGGCAGCGCTCCATCGCAGCAGTTCTGAATTGATGTCTGGCTCGCTCCCGATCGGCTGATACGTGCCGACTGTGAGTACGCGCCGCTCTTCCTGCAGTGCCCGCGAAAGCATCTTCAGGAGTCCCGCATGCGCATTCATTCCGACCTTTCGCCGAAGTTCTCCCATGCATTTGCGTACTGTCTGCTTGTCCGGCATTTTGAGAATTCTCCTGAGAAAGAAGGCTCTTCCGGTCGTATCCAATCCCTCAGAAGGAGAGGAGAGGATAGGCTGAAGTGCCCCTCGCTATATTAGGATCCTCTTCTCGGTTTATGTGTTTTCCGATTTTCCCCACTGATGCGCTGCTCTCATCTTCTTGCCCTGCTTCTCATCTGCGTCTCCTCGGCACACGGGATATCCGCGGCAGCTGAAAGCGACGTGCCGCGTCCATTCAATACGGCCGAATCGATCTCAGCAGAACATACGGAAGAAGCACCGCGTCACCGCATCGTCATTACTCCATCGCTTATTTCCATCCCAATTGCGGAACGACTGCAATCGCTTCGCAGCCGAGAAGACAACCCCACGGTATGGCCTGAAGAATCCGCCGTCGGCGTGAATCCTGAGGAAATTTTGGCTCGCATCGACAAAGCTTTTGAAACGGCCTCGATGGATAACGACAGCAGAGAAGCAGCTGCCGGCGAAGCTGCTGATGCAGCTGCCCGGGTTACAGCGTCGCTGATTGAAGAGCCCGTTGCCGATCCGCTCGACAATGCGCTCCATATGCCGCACCCAGAATCCCTTGATTATGTGTTTCTCGAAGCCAGAAACGCTTTTGTACAGGGGCGCCTCGCGGATCTTGAAGAAATTCAACCGCTTCTTTCCGGACATGAATTAAGCGCCTACCCGGAACTCTGGCGCCTGATTCTTCTTCTCAAGAAAGAACCCGATGATCCGGCAGTCAACCTGGAATTCGAGCGATTTTTTAAGCTCCATCGCGATGAATACATCGCAGAAAACGCACTCCATGAATACCTGAAGATCGAAGCGGAAAGACTCAGCGCAGAAAGGTTTCTGAATCTCTACAACCAACTCATCTGGAATCAGGATGACCCGGATCTGATGGCGTGGAATGCAATCCACCGACTCCAGTCTGCCTCCGGCAACAACGGCCGAAAGGAAGAGCTCAATGCTGCAAAGCGCCTTTATCGCGATTCGGGTTCCCTTGCAAGAGAGTCCTATCAACAGCTCGGAGATGCCATTGCCCAGGAGGACCGCTCATGGCTCTGGACGCGCGTTGTAGTGCTGTTGCAAAAAAACGGAACCGGGAAAGAAATCAAGCGAGTCATTGCAGAACTTCCTCGCCCGGAACTGCCTGCATCCATCAAAGAGCTTCATGAAATTCTGGATAGGCCTAATGCGTGGCTTCTGCGGCAGAAAAAACTCGACCGCATTTCCGCTCGTCTAGCCGTCTTTGCATCGCTGCGCCTCTCTCGCACGGATCCGGCAGCGGCAGCCCGGTTGGCTGAAGCTGCAGTAGACCCGAAAGCGGGCAGTTTCTGGAGATCGCTGGTCTGGTCCCGCATCGGCTTTACTGCCATGTCCCGACTTGACCCACGGGCTCTCGACTGGTTTTCCAGAGCGGGATCCGACCTCTCAGGCATGCCCTACGCCGTCTCATCTCCCGAGCAACTCAAGGCGTGGCGTGCGCGCGCTGAGCTGCGAGCCGGACACTGGTACTCCCTCGGCAAAGTCATCGACAGCATGAATGAAGCATCACGCCGCGAGGAAGTCTGGACATACTGGAAGGGACGCTCATTGTCTGCTCGCGGCCTCCATGACCTTGCCCGAATGGAATATGAAAGGCTTGCAAACCGCATAACCTTCTACGGAAAGCTATCCTCGGATGCTCTCGGCCGCCAATATGCGTTCTCCCATCCCCCGAAAGAAATGCCGAAGGCGTCTGATATCGCGCAATGGGGAAAAAATCCTTCAATCCGTCGCGCCGAAGTGCTCTACCGCATGCAGCTTTTTCGGGAAGGTCACCGGGAATGGAATTGGGCCATGCGAGGCATCAGTCCCTATGGTTCGATTGCGCTTGCAGCCTATGCCCGCCAGGAACGGCTGGTGCACCGAATGATTAATACCAGCATGAAGAGCGGTACGGACCTCGTCGTCATCGAACAGCGCTTCCCCAGACCTCACGCCGAGCTGATTGAACGCGTAAGCAGTGCTCAGGAACTCCCTGCCGCCTGGGTCTACGGACTCATCCGTCAGGAATCACGCTTCATACCGGCGGTAAGTTCATCTGTCGGCGCACGCGGACTGATGCAGCTCATGCCGGGCACCGCCTCCTGGACCGCCCGACAGCTTGGCATCGAACACTACGACGAAGGTCGAAACCTCACGGAACTCGAGATGAATCTTGTTCTCGGCTCCGCCTATCTGCATATGCTCTATGCCGACTCAGGGGAAAGCTTCATCCTGGCTACAGCCGCATACAATGCCGGCCCGCGCCGCGCCCGCATCTGGAGAAATACGCTCTCGGATGCAATGGAAGCCGCCGTCTTCATTGAAACCATTCCCTACTTTGAAACCCGGGAGTATGTGAAAAACGTACTTGCCAACATGCAGACCTATTCCATGCTGACAGGCAAGCCGATTGAAAATTTCACCAACTTTCTCGGCAAAGTAACTCCCAGCCTCAGAGAGGCTAAAGATCTTCCCTGATCTTCTTCGAGGATCCGATATGCAGATTTATTCTGTCGGCGGCTTTGTCCGCGATACGCTGCTTAAACGCCGGGGATTCCCGGCAACGCCGGGCGACCACGACTGGGTTGTCGTCGGCGAAACGCCCGAATCCATGATTGAGCGAGGCTTTCTTCCCGTCGGCGAAGACTTCCCTGTGTTTCTGCACCCTAAAACGCATGAAGAATATGCACTTGCGCGTACAGAAAGGAAAACAGCGCCCGGCTATCACGGCTTTGTTTTTCATGCTTCAGCAGATGTAACGCTCGAAGAGGACCTGCGACGCCGCGATCTGACGATCAACGCGATCGCTATGGATGAAAATGGAAGCCTGTGTGATCCCTATGGAGGGGCTGAAGACATTGCCCGCGGCATCATCCGCCATGTCAGCGAAGCCTTTAAGGAAGATCCTGTCCGCATTCTGCGCGTTTCGCGGTTTGCCGCACGATTTCCCGGCTTTTCAATTGCGCCGGAAACCATGACGCTCATGCGGGAAATGGTCAATTCCGGCGAAGCAGATGCGCTTGTCCCTGAACGTGTTCTTGCGGAATTTGTAAAAGGCCTCTCAACTCCCGTCCCCTGCCGCATGCTCGACGTGCTGATTGAATGCGGTCTCTGGCAGCGACTCTATCCAAGCGTGACGCTCACCAACGCCGTTCGAGCCCGCCTTCACAGGACCTGCCGCGAAGCGCTCCCCACTTCTCTACGGCTTGCTGCGCTTGTTTCCGGCCTGCCGGACGGCAGGCAGGCAAAAGGCTTTCTTTCCCGCCTGCGCGCAAGTGCCGAAGCACAGGATCTGGCCAAAATCCTTGGCGACTCAATGCAGGCGCTCGCAGAGCTCTCAACCCCTGAAAACGTCTCGAGCTTCTTTCAGCGTTACGACGCGGTGCGCAGACCGGCAAGAATGACCCTGCTTCTGGATTTCCGCGCGAAAGCGCTTCCTGAAGCGGCACACGGGAAAGCGCCGGACGCATTGCTGCGCGCCGCGCTGTCGGCATGGTGCGGCATTGATGCCGGGAGCATCGCACGCAGCGCACCGACGCCCAAAGACATTCCGCCGCGCGTGCTCGCTGCACGTACGGAAGCCATTAGGACACTTTGGCATCACTAAAAGAGGAGCTTTCCAAAAAAAAGCGCGAGCACAGCCAGAAGAATCGTGCTCATAAAGGGAAGCTCTATCTTGCGGCCCAAAATAGAAAAATTCAGGTCGCCCGGAAGCCTGCCGAGACCAAAGCGCCTCAGCTGAGGCATAGCGCCTAAGAGCAGAAGCAGGATGATGAAAATTACGAGAGCCCAACGCATGATTGGACTCATTCTAACGGACGGCTGAAGGCGCCCTAGAATGCGTGTTTTCATCTTCCGTGCTTCGGATTATCCATGCTTCACACTTCACCGGAAAGCCTGCGATTCACATGCCGGCGGATTTTCATCCGCGGCCTGAAGCTCTCCTGTCGTATTGGCGCATACGACAATGAACGCACCAAACCTCAGACCGTCCTCGTAGACTGCGATCTCTGGGTGCGCCTCTCTCAATCAACAAGCGCTCGGGACAATCTCGCCGACGTGCTCAATTACGACCTGGCGGTTGATGCCATCCGCAAGACAGCATCCGGAGAACACATAGACCTTCAGGAGACGCTCGTCGACCGGATGACGAAAACGCTTGCAGAACTCCCCGGCGTGGAGCTCGTGCGCGTAGCCACAGCAAAGCCTGAAGCCTATGCAGATGCCGACGCCGTCGGCGTCGAATCCTGGCGAGTACCCGCTAATCGCAGCTAACCATATCCATGTCCGACACCATCCCCATTTACAGCACCCCTACCGGCGAAACGCCCCCGAATGAACGCAACCGCAAATCCGTTTCTCAGAAAAAGCTGGAAAAGCGCGTTGTTCGTCTGACAGCACAGGCGATTACCGATTTCGGCATGATTAATGAAGGCGATAAGGTCATGGTAGCCATGAGCGGCGGCAAAGACAGCTATGTGCTGCTCGATACGCTTAAGACCCTTCAGTCGCGCGCGCCCATTCATTTCGACCTGCTCGCCGTCAATGTTCATCAGCACATTCCGCACTTTCCGCTAGACGAACTCAAGCGCCAGCTTGAAGCTTCCGGCGTTCCCTATCACATAGAAGATCAGGATACGAACTCCCTCATTCAGAAGCTGATTCCGGAAGGCAAAAACGTTTGCTCGCTCTGCGCGCGTCTGCGCCGCGGCATCCTCTACCGCGTTGCGCGTGAACAGGGCTGCAACAAAATTGCACTCGGCCATCATATGGACGACATCGTCAGCACGCTGCTCCTTAATCTTTTTTACGGCGGCCGTCTGAAGGCAATGCCCCCCGTACTCATGAACGACCGCAAAGAGTGCGTCGTTATCCGGCCGCTAGCCTACGTTCGCGAGGCTGAAACAGAAAAGCTCGCAAAAATCCGCGGCTATCCTCTGGCAGCTAAAGGCATCTGCGGCGCCGGCGAAAACCTCAAGCGCCAGGAAATCAAAGCCCTCATGAAAAGCTGGGATCGTGAATTTCCGGGCCGCATCTACAACATCTTTATGAGTCTCACCCGCGTCTCCCCCTCGCATCTCATGGATCAGCGGCTATACGACTTCAGAAACTTCAAGTTCCTCTTACCCGACCCGGCACTACAGGCAGCTGAGGAAGAATAAGACTATCCCTGCAACATTTTTGAGCCGGCGACTTCGCTAGAATCGTTGCTGCTTCAACCTTCCTGATACCCCCGTCTATGTGGGTACGTAGGCGGATCAACTTTAAAACACACGACAACGTCATCAAATGAGAACTCGTTCGCTCAAAGTAATTGACATGGCCGTTCATCAAGTGGCCACCACCACACCGCAACAAACGATTCATGACTGCGCGCTTCAGATGCGTCGCGAGCATGTCGGCAGCCTTGTCGTTGTAGATGAAGATGCCAAGCCTATCGGCATGATTACAGACCGCGACATCACGATTGAAGGTGTCGCACTTGGCCGGGATCTGAACGAAGCGACCGTCGGCGATCTGATGACAACGCCGGTTGTTACTTCCACGGAAAATGAAGGCATGGTCATGGCGCTCGCACGCATGCGCGAAAATGGCATTCGGCGCCTGCCAATTGTTGACGACTCCGGTCGTCTTGTGGGCGTTGTCACCAACTCCAATCTCATCAAGGAACTCTCCGAGCTTCTCGATGGACTGGTTCGGAATATCAGTTCGTCAAAGACCCGGGAGGTCGCCCTGCGTTCGGAATAATCCTCCAAATTACGCACTCTTCAAAAAACGCCGGACGTTGAGTTCCGGCGTTTTTTTATTCCTTATGTTCCACGTGGAACATGCTCCGCTGCAGAAGAAAAAGCAGCAGTGTTCCACGTGAAACATTCTCAGGCTCTGCGCTTATTTCTTCTTCTTTTTTTCAGAAGCAAGGCGCGGAATTGACGGCGGGACGAAATCTCCGGACTGCAGTGCGGAAACCCGGCTTTCTGCAGTTTCAAACATTGAACTCGCCCGACCGACAATCAGCGGATCCACTGCGCCGATAGCCTTCAAATCGCGTTTGGCGTAAGGAATCTGCCGGAGGACATAGCGCATGGCGTTCAGGCGGGCCCGCTTCTTATCGTCAGACTTAATTACCGTCCAGGGCGCCTCAGGCGTATCGGTGGCGAAGAACATCGCTTCCTTCGCACGCGTATAGTCGTCCCACTTGTTGCGCGAAGCTTCATCAATCGGAGACAGCTTCCAGCGCTTGAGAGGCGACACTTTACGTTCGCGGAAGCGCCGGTCCTGCTCCTCACGCGAAACAGAGAACCAGAATTTGATCACATAGGTGCCGGAGCGCACCAGATTGCGTTCAAATCCGGGAACTTCGCGCATGAATTCATAGTATTCATCATCAGTGCAGAAACCCATCACGCGCTCGACACCTGCACGGTTGTACCAGGAACGATCGAAGAAGACCATTTCCCCGCGCGTGGGGAGATGCTCTACATAGCGCTGGAAGTACCACTGCCCCTGTTCACGCTCAGTCGGTTTTTCCAAAGCCACCACGCGGGCGCCTCGAGGGTTGAGATGCTCCATAAAGCGCTTGATGGTTCCGCCCTTGCCCGCCGCATCCCGGCCTTCAAAAATAATGACGACCTTTTGCCCGCTTTCCTTCACCCAAGCCTGAAGCTTTAAAAGTTCAACTTGCAGTTTGAACTTTTCCTCTTCATAAACGCTGCGGCGCAACCGATTAACGTACGGATACGCTCCATTGAGCCAGTTGGGGTTGAGCTGATTTTCTTCAGCCTTTCGATCTTTTTCCTTTTTGCTTTGACGAGTGGAAAGACGCTCAATCAGGTCCGTCAAAATGGCAAAGCGATCTTTTTCAGACTGTCCGTTGAGGATCTCATGAATGAGCTCCTCCTTGCGTGTATAAGCGCTTGCCGTTCTCTTCAGCTTGATGTGATTCACCACATCGCGAACGTTTCGAAAGCGCGGCGGACGATCGAGTTTCTCATTGACGTACGGAGGCTCTTCACGTTTCTTTTTAGACGCTGCCCCCTCTTTCTGGAGAACTTCGGTGTCCGCGGCAGGCAGGGGCTGAGGGGGATTGTTTTTATTTTCTTCAGTCATTTTTTAAATCCATATGAGGGGTTTTTGGCGGACTTTCTGCCGGCACAAATCAAAATTAATCTGAAGAAGAGCCGGCGGCATCCCGCTCATGGATGAGCCAGGCATAAATCTCCTGACGAGGCATTCCCGTGCGACGGGCAGCGATGGCGGCAAGTTTTGATGCCGGCATTTCAGGCGCAAGATCGCGCAACCATGCCTCAGCTTCCGCAGTAAGTCCCTCCTCTTTAGGAGGTTCTTCATCCACAAGAACAACATACTCCCCGCGGGGGTCATGCGTCGATGCGAATTTCCCGAGGTCTCCCGCATTCATGGCGGAAATGGTCTCGAACTTCTTCGTGAGTTCTCGCGCAACAACGACGCGTCGTTCGGGTGAGAGCACTTCCGCAATGTCTTCAAGAAGCGCAAGAATTCTGTGGGGAGCCTCATACAAAACAAACGGTTCCCGACGCGCACGAAGCGCTTCAACTGCCTGTCGACGCGCCTTAGGCTGCGGAGGGAGAAAACCGATAAACGTGAAGCCCGCACCGAGGAGACCAGCCGCGGAAAGTGCTGTAACGGCTGCCGAAGGGCCCGGTACAGGAATAACTCGCCTGCCGATGCCGTGCAGATATTCCACCACGCGGGCACCGGGATCCGACACGGCAGGAGTACCTGCATCAGTCACCATTGCAACGCGCTTGCCTTCAGCAAGCAGGGCCTCAATTTGCTCCGCTCCGTGCCGTTCGTTATGCTCACGAACGGAAATCAGCCTTGCATCTATTCCAAAGCGCTCGAGAAGCTTCCGTGTTTCCCGGGTATCTTCCGCTGCGATAACATCCGCACGGGAAAGAACCCAGAGAGCGCGCAGCGTAATGTCGCCCATATTGCCGATGGGTACGCCCACGATGTAGAGGCACGCGGCTGGCAGTTCCTGCTGAGGCAGTCCTGCAGCCTTCATCAGCACATCATCGGACCAAAGATTATTTAGGGAATTCATGCTGTTTTCTCGTCGTTCTTTTGTTGCTTGCCTGAGTTTTCTGGCGGCTGCCGGCTCGTGTATAGCCTCGGACCTCTCTGCGCCGCTCACCGCTGCGGAAGTTGCCGCCCCATCGCGACAGCTTACCTTCGCTCTTCTTATGCCGCCTGAAGATTCACCTGTGCACGCGGCAGCGCGCATTGTTGGGAATGGCCTGCTGGCTGCAAACCAGACAAGCGCGCGTCCGGCAAATATTCTCGTCATTGAGGCTCAAAAGGGATCTTCGATTGAAGAGCAGCTGCAGGCGGCAGCGTTTGCAGGCGCTGATGCCGTCATCGGGCCGATTGAACGCGAAATGGTAAATCGCCTTGTTGAATTGCCCTCGCTGCCGCTTCCCGTCGTTGCGCTCAATTCTGCTGAAAGCACGTCAGGCAAATATCCCCCTAAGCTCGTCATTCTGTCTATTTCCACGGAAGCAGAAGCCGAGTGGATAGCCAAACTTGCAATCAGAGCACTCCCGGCTCACACGGAGGCAGGAACGCTCCCGAAAGTGGCAATCATTGCCGGAAGCGCTCCCTGGGAAACGAGAATTGCCGAGGCTTATGCCCGCACGCTCACCCATGCGGGCATTGAATACGAGATTCAAAGGCTTGATCCGGAAAAGCTCACCGAACTTCAGGCACATTTTGAGCCTGTTCTCAATGAGGAAGACGAACAGAAGCTCAATTTGCTCGCTCGGGAGCAGCTGGCCAAGGCGGAATCAGAAAGCGAACGCAAGCGCATTTCCCGCTCTATTGCCACAATGCGCCGCACGAAGATTGCTACTGCAGAGCCGCCATTTCAAGCTGCACTATTTGCGCTGAGCGCCCAGGAAGCGAGCCTCGTAAGGAATCGATTGCCGTTGCGCATGCGCGTCTGGTCGACCTCTGCTACAAACCCGGGCGACCCTGCTACGAGCTCAACCGCAACCACCCTTGCCTACGACCTGGAAAAGCTCGTCTTTAGTGAATGTCCGCTCGTTGTTCGCTACGACGCACAAAGCTTCGAAGCCCGCTTTGAGACAGCAATGCCCTATTCACTCTCCGCCAAGCGGCTCTTTGCGCTCGGCGCTGATGCCAGGGAAATCGCGGCTCAGTGGTCGCAATTGCGTACGCAGATTCAGTATCACGGCGAAACCGGCAGTCTGGAGCTCAACAGACTGAAGAGCCCTGTCATCACCCGCGAGCCGCAGAGCGTTATTGTGAGAAACGGCAGGCTCGTTGAAGTACCTCAGGAAGTCGTTGCAAAAACAGAACTACCGAACATTGAGCCTCCTCCCGATCCTGCATCTATGACCTTCGTTCCGGTAAAAGAAGTTGAGCACAATGTGCGGCGCGAATCAGTGAAGGGCATTGTCATTTCCGATCCCGGCCCTGGACCGGCGCCGACCCCTATGCTTCAGAAGGAAATGCCTGCGCAAACGTCCTCACCTAACGGACCTGCGGCTCCGTCGCTTGACGGCGTCCCGCTTCCGAGCGACAAGATCGCCCCGAGTGAAATGCCCGGAACGCCTCAGCTCTGACACGCTTGCTTTCGGGCAGAATGCCGGACACGGCTAATGCATCCAGGGGCCGGCACATTAAACTGCCGGCCCTTTTATATCTCCAACCCACTTCATCCTTTCCCATGGCACTCATCACGCTTTCGGACGCTCACCTCGCCTACGGCGATCTGCCGCTTCTTGACGAAGCTGCGCTCTCTATAGAACCGGGCGAACGCGTCGGTCTGATCGGCCGCAACGGAACCGGAAAAAGCTCGCTCCTTTCGGTTCTCGCAGGCAGGCAGCTTCTCGATGACGGGCAGATTCAACGGCAGGACGGACTCATCGTTCACTATGTCGAACAGGAACCCATTCTTCCTGAAGCTCCGACATTCAGAGAAAGCCTTATCGCCCGCGGCAATATTGAAAGCATTACGGATGAAAAGGAGAAGTGGCGCCTTTACGCGAAGCTTGACGAAAACCTTTCCCGCTTCGAACTCAATCCCGACGGAGATCCGAAACTCGCGTCTGGCGGGGAAAAAAAGCGCGCGGCGCTTGCACTTGCCTTCACGCTTGCGCCTCAGCTCATGCTGCTTGACGAACCGACCAACCATCTCGATATGAGGGCCATATCGCTCCTGGAAAACATCTGTCGGGATGAACTTAAAAACCAGCGCTCGCTCGTCGTCATTACGCATGACCGTACTTTCCTTGACAACGTTGCAACGCGAATCGTCGAACTTGATCGAGGGACGCTGCGCTCATATCCGGGAAATTTTTCCGCTTATGAAGCGCGAAAGGAAGAGGAGCTTGCCGCAGAAGCGCTTGAACGCCGCCGATTCGATAAATTCTGGGCACAGGAGGAAGTCTGGATCCGCAAAGGCATTGAAGCTCGCCGGACCCACAATGAAGGCCGCGTGCGGCGACTCGAGGCGCTGCGCCGTGAACGCGCGGCACGGCGCGAGCAAATGGGGTCGATTCGCCTTGCGATTGATGCCGGGGAAAAAAGCGGAAAAATCGTTGCGGAAGTTACCGGACTTTCAAAATCATTCGGCGATCATGTGGTCGTGAAGAACCTCGACTTCACGCTGATGCGCGGCGATCGTCTCGGCTTGATCGGTCCTAATGGCGCCGGCAAAAGCACCCTTATCAAACTGATTCTCGGGAAGCTAAAACCTGACTCGGGGAAGGTCAAACTCGGCACAAACCTGCAGATCGCCTACTTCGACCAGCTTCGCGAACAGCTCGACCTCAATAAGACAGTAGCTGAAACCATTGCTCCGGGATCCGACTGGGTCGAAATCGGCGGTGAACGCAAGCACGTCATTGCTTATCTCGGCGACTTTCTTTTCCCGCCTCGTCGCGCCAATGTGCGCGTGAGTTCTCTTTCCGGCGGCGAAAGAAACCGCCTTCTCCTGGCACGTCTTTTTGCACTGCCTGCCAACCTGCTCGTGCTCGACGAACCGACCAACGATCTCGATATCGACTCTCTCGAACTTCTGGAGCAAACGCTGGCTTCATATCCCGGAACGATCATTCTTGTCAGCCACGACCGCCGCTTCCTCGACAACGTCGTCACTGAAGTGCTCGCCCCGGAAGGCAATGGGAAATGGCGTGAATACGTCGGCGGCTATGCGGAATGGTTTGCTCAGCGTCCCGCTGAAGCGCTTCCGGTGAAAAAAGCACCCGCCCCGAAGGATGAGGAGAAGAAAGCCAAACCCAAGCCGCAGGTTCAGCAGAAAATCAAACTCTCCTGGCGAGAAAGCCGGGAGCTTGAAGCTCTTCCAGAAAAGCTTGAAGCCCTCGAAAAGGAACAGTCCGACCTTATTGCCCGCATGAGCGAGGGGAGCTATCACACAAAGCCCGTGGAAGAAATCAAGGCCGACAAGAGCCGTCTGGATGCTCTGGAAGTCGAAATCAGCGCGGGTTATGCGCGCTGGGAAGAACTCTCCGCAAAGGCGGATGAGGCAGCCAGGGCCTGATTTTTTCTAATCCCTTTTCCTTTATACGAAAAGACCGGTTCTGACGCATAAAGCTCAGACCGGTCTTTTGCCATCCTGCAGCAGGGCCTGTTATTCCGCGCCCTTCACAAAGCCCTTAACAGAAAGATAGCGCTCGCCCGTATCGAAGTTCATGAGAAGGATCCTGGCATTCTTATTGAGTTTCGGCAGCAGACCCGAAACTGCCGCCAGCACAGCACCCGTGGAAATGCCGACGAGGAGACCTTCTTTCGCTGCCGCAAGTTGAGCGTAAGCGAATGCATCATCATCGGCTACATCAAGGAATTCATCAATCGCTGCGCGATCCAGGTTCTCCGGGATGAAATTGGCGCCAATGCCCTGGATGCGATGCGGTCCCGCCTTCCCTTCCGTAAGAAGCGGACTCGACTTAGGTTCAACCGCATAGGTGCGAAGCTTCGGCCAGGCTTTCTTGAGCACCCGGGAAATGCCGGAGACATTGCCGCCCGTGCCAAATGCAGAAATGAATGCATCCAGTCCTTCCGGGAAATCCTTCAGGATTTCAGGTCCCGTGTGAAGCTCATGCGCGCGCGGGTTGCTTGGATTGCTGAATTGACCCGCAACCCAGGCACCGGGGATTTCCTGCGCAAGTTCTGCGGCGCGATCGACTGCACCCTTCATGCCGAGCTTGCCCGGGGTAAGCACGAGTTCTGCACCATAAGCCTGCGCCAGGAGGCGACGCTCAATGCTCATGGACTCAGGCATGACAAGAATCATGCGATATCCGAGAACCGCGCTCACCATAGCGAGTCCGACGCCGGTATTGCCGGAAGTCGGCTCAATAATGGTGCCGCCAGCCTTCAGTTCTCCCCTGGCTTCCGCATCCCGAACCATCTGAAGCGCAATGCGGTCCTTGATGGAGCCGCCGGGATTCCCCCTTTCCAGCTTCATCCAGACTTCGTTTTCCGGGAACAGCCGCGACAAACGTACGACCGGCGTATTGCCGATAAGATCAAGCACCGAGGATACTTTGCTCATAGGAATATTCTCCATATCGTCTCATTCAGCCCTGCCGAACGTGACGTTCAATTTCTATTGACGCTTAGGATGATATGCCTTTTACGGAAGAATGTCAGGGTATTCCCTTAAATGAGATGCCTCCAAACAGCTCTTTTCTGATATAGCTTTACAGATTGTCATACTGGGCTCAGTGTTTCTGCATAGACAGAAACTGTTAGTAAGAGCCTGCCCAAAGAAAAACAAATAGGATCCAGTACGCCATGGGCCGATCAAGTGAACTCGATGGACTGACTACGCTCCCGGAGCTTCTCACTCACAGCATTCGCAAATGGGGAGACCGCGAGGCACTTAGGCAGTTCGACCGCTCCTCAAGCACGTGGGAAAGCTGGAGCTATAAAGAACTCGGTGAACACGTTCTTGAGTGGCGCCGCGCCTATTCCGCCATGGGACTTCGCCCCGGCGACCGCATCGCGATTCTGATGCCCAACGGACGGGACCACGTATGCGCCGACCAGGCCGCTCTCGCGAACGGACTCATCCCTGTTCCCCTGCATGCAATCGACACGCCGGGCGCAAGTGCCTTCATCATGATCGACAGCCAGGCATGCACGCTTGTAACCAACAAGCTTTCGCGCTGGAAGCAGATCCGGGCGACCGGCGTGCAGATGCCGGATCTAAGCACGGTGCTCATCACCGATCCAGGCGAAACTGAAGACCATGAAGACGGGCGTTTTCATGTCAAGAGCCTTGCTTCAGTCCTGGAGCTCGGTAAAAGCGTTTCTGCGGACAGCCTTCCCGCCGGTCCGCTTGAAGACGACCTTGCCGGCATCGTCTACACCTCCGGCACCACAGGTCGGCCGAAGGGCGTCATGCTCACGCACCGCAATATCGTGAGCAACGTCAAGGCAACGCTCGAATGCGTGTCTCCCCGCGAAGGCGATACATTCCTCTCCTTCCTGCCGCTCTCGCACACGTTTGAACGTACGGCCGGCTACTATCTTGCGCTCGCCACTGGATGCGTCATCGCGTACAACCGCTCGGTGCTGCTCCTCGCAGAAGATCTCAAGGTCATTCGTCCGACCGTCATCATCTCAGTACCGCGCGTCTACGAGCGCATTTATGCGCGCGTTCAGGACAAGCTTCGCAAATCCAAACCTATTGCACGCAAGCTTTTCGACTGGGCGGTCGAAGTTGGCTGGCGCGATTTCTGCCGCCGCAACCGTTTGCCGGTAGAGGAAAGCTCTCGCGCCTGGTTGGACGGCATCATTCGACTGACGCTCGTGCGCCGTATGGCCGACATGCTTCTCTCTCAGTTCGGCGGCCGGCTTCGCATTGCCATTTCCGGCGGCGCAGCGCTGAACCACAAGGTTGCCCGCGCATTCTGCGGTCTTGGTCTGCCGATCATTCAAGGCTACGGCATGACGGAAGCGAGTCCGATCATTGCCGGCAACTGTGTTGAATTCAATCAGCCCAACACCGTCGGCAAGCCTTTCTGCAATGTTGAGGTTCGTCTTGCCGAAGGCAACGAAATCCAGATCCGCGGGCCTTCCATCATGAAGGGCTACTGGCATCGTCCGGCAGATACAGCGGCCGCTTTTACAAAGGATGGCTGGCTTCATACGGGTGATGTGGGTGAATTCAATTCAGACGGCATGCTCTGCATCAAAGGCCGCATCAAGGAAATCATCGTCACCTCAACAGGCGAAAAAATTCCTCCTGCCGATCTCGAATCCGCCATTGAAACGGATCCGCTCTTCGAGCAGTGCTACGTTGTCGGAGAAAACCGCCCGTATCTCACGCTTATCACCTGCGTGAATAAGGACGAATGGGCAAGATTCGCCGAATCGCTCGGCCTCGACCCCAACGATCCGCAAAGTCTGAACAACCCGGCCGCCCGCACCTCAGCGCTCAAGCGCGCCAAGGCAGCGGCTTCAGACTTCCCGAACTATGCGCTTCCCCGTGCAGTTCTCCTGACGAATGAACCGTGGACCATCGAAAACGGCCTCATTACGCCTACGCTCAAACTTAAGCGTGGTCCGTTGTCGAACAAGTTCGAAGCTGAGATTGCCCGCGTCTATGCCACGCATGGCTGATCCGGTAGACAACAAATCGTACTCATAGTTGAGCCGGCTCTTTTCATGCGAGAAGAGTCGGTTTTTTTAAGCCTATTGCGTTCCTGAGCCGCTTAGAATCGCTTCCTTCAGAACTACCCTTTTCCGCGTCTTCATGACCAGCACTACCCACTTCGTCCCGCAGCCGCGCAAGCTCCTGCCCAATTGGATGATCGGTCTTTCCGACCGCGTGATGGATTACTACACCGGCCGCTATCTGCACTGCGATCCGGTTATTCTCAAGAATCCTCCGCCTCCGCAGGAAGGACACCAGTACATGCTCTACGCGCATGTTCCTTTCTGCCATACGCTCTGCACCTACTGCACGTTCCATCGGTTCCTGTTTAAGGAATGGAAGGCTCGCGAATACTTCAAGAACCTGCGCCGCGAAATGGATTACGTGAAGGCGCTTGGCTACGATTTCACCGCCATGTACGTGGGCGGAGGCACCACGACGATTCTTGAGGACGAGCTCATCAAGACGCTCGAACACGCCAAGAAGCTCTTTCCTTCGATCAAGGAAATTTCCTGCGAAACCGACCCGCAAGTAATCACCACGCCGCAGTTCCGCAATCTTCAGGGGCTTGTCGACCGCATGTCGATCGGCGTGCAGAGCTTTAATGACGACATCCTCAAGCTCTCCGACCGCTATGAGAAGTTCGGATCCGGTGAGCAAATTTTCGAGCGTCTGCAGTACGCTCAGGAGCTTTTCCCCGTCTGCAATGTCGACATGATGTTCGGATTCCGCGGTCAGTCGCTCGACGTTCTCCATGACGACATGGAAAAAATCGTCAAGCTCAATCCAAGACAGACCACCACCTATCCGCTCATGGTGACGTCTCAGACACGTCAAAGCGTGAAGGGCACCATCGCAGCCACCGGCATTGAGCTCGCTGATCAGTATCGCTGCATCCTTGATACTTTCGGCAATCGCTACCGCCAGCTCACGTCCTGGACCTTTGGCCAGACGAACAACGAAGGCTTCGATGAATATGTGGTCGACCACGACGAATACCTCGGCGTGGGTTCCGGCGCATTCAGCTTCCTCAATAACAGTCTTTATGTAAACACCTTCAGTCTGCGCCGCTATGGCGAACGCATCGCCGCAGGCAATACCGGCGTAGAGCGCAGGAGAGAGTTCGACAAGCACGCGATCATGCAGTACCGCCTGATGCTCGGCCTCTTTGCACATCGACTCTCCCGGAAATATTTCCGGGAGGTGCACGGCATCAACGTCGACCGCTATCTCATGAAGGAAATGCTCGGTCTGCGCATTTCGGGAGCCATCAAGGATGACCCCAACGATCCCGACCGCATCATCGTTACCGACGCCGGCAAGTTCCTCGGCCTCGTGATGATGAAGGCCTTCTATGCCGCCATGGATCAGGTTCGTGCAGAACTGCGCGCTCCTCTGCGTGAAGAGGATATGTAAACCGCAATCAAGCAGATTTCGGTTGAAGAGAAGGAGAGAAACCGAAAGGTTCTCTCCTTTTCCATTTTTAAACGAGCGCGTGCCCCCGAATTCCCGAGTATTTTTCTCAGGAATTCATTCGATTAGGGTTAACTTGCAAAGGCCAACCGTTCGGTTTTGATCTGTATTAAACCGTTGTTAGAAACATTTAAAAACAATACGGAGTGCTTATCCAAAATCACTCCTTAAGAGGTAATCCTCAGCCTGCGGCCCGACTATGGCACACGATAGAATGCAACCGTTCGTAGGAGTCTCCCACGGCTAGTGCCTATGGGATTTGCTTCTGCTCAAAAGAAAACATCGTCGATTGAGAATGACGACCCTGGCGGTGAAGACAGAAATTCAGACAGTCTGCTTGATGAACCGTCCGTCGCTCTTTACGACGAGCCAAAACTGAGGAAAGAATTGCGCTTCCCGAAATCACTAAAAGGATTCCGGGACTCTGCTGTTCTCCTCAACGGAGAATGTATCCATGACGACCACGGTTCGTACGTTCCTGCCTGGCGACAATGCCTACGGCCAGAACGGTCCCGCCTTCCAGGGCAACCTTCGCAAGGGTGAACTGCGCGGCATCATCCATATCAACAAGAATCACTGCGTCGGCTGCGACACCTGCAGCAAATTCTGCCCGACCGATGCCATTAAGGGCGGTCTCGGCTCCAAGCACGAGATTATCGACGACGCGTGCATCTATTGCGGCCAGTGCCTCATCGCCTGCCCGTTCAACGCCATCGAACAGATGAGCTTCGTCGACAAGGTCGAACGCGTTCTTGACGCGAAGGATCACATTGTCGTCGCACAGCCCTCGCCGGCTGTCCGCGTCTCAATCTGCGAAGAATTCGGCGGCGAACCGGGTGAACTCTCCACCGAACAGCTCGTCAACGCGCTTGAAGCAGCCGGTTTCGTCACCTATGACTGCAACGCGACTGCTGACCAGACGATCATTGAAGAAGGCACGGAATTCGTCAAGAAGATCCAGTATTGGGTTCTCGGCGAACGTGGTCCGGAGGTTGATGAACAGGGTAAGCACCCGTTCCCGCACTTTACGTCCTGCTGCCCGGGCTGGGTTAAGTACGCTGAAACGTACGCTGCCGACATGCTTCCGCACCTCTCCACGGCGAAGTCTCCGCTTCAGATGGGCGGCACGCTGGCAAAGACCTGGGCTGCCAAGTACGTGCTCAAGTGCGATCCCCGCAAGGTCTTCTTCGTTTCCGTCACGCCCTGCACGGCCAAGATTTTTGAGGCTGCCCGCCCCGAAATGAATTCGGCCTGGCGCTGGCTCATCGCCAATAAGGAAATTCCTGCCGATACGCCTGAATTCCAGGATATCGACGCCTCTCTCACGGCCCGTGATCTCGCCGAACTTCTCCGCCGTAAGGGCATTAATCCGCTCCTGATGCCGAAGACCCGCGAACGCGCTCCGCTTGAGGTTTATTCCGGTGCCGGCACGATTTTCGGCTGTTCCGGCGGCGTTATGGAAGCGGCGCTCCGTACCGCTTACTTCGCGCTCTCCGGCAAGGAACTCGATAATGCGAATATCGAAGTTGTCCGAGGCCACAACAACGCCATCGTTGAAGCGACGATTCCTGTGCCCATCAAGGCGCTCGGCGGCAAGACCTACGATGTGCATGTCTGCGTCGTCAACGGCGCCAATCAGGGTCTGAAGGAAGTTCTCCATCGCGTACGCGTCGACAAGAACCGCTATCACTTCATCGAAGTGATGAACTGCCCGGGCGGTTGCGTCAACGGCGGCGGTCAGCCGGTTCAGTCCTCCGGCACTGCATGGCTCAAACCCACTACGCCGCTCCCCCTGCGCGTCTAATTCCTGACTGAGGTTCAAGAAGAAAATGCTGTCTGAAAACTATTCCTATGCAGAACGCCCCGCAGCCCTGATTCTCGGTCGCCGCGGCTTTCTGAAAGTGAGCGGTCTCTGCGTCGGTGCTGCCGTTGTCTGCGGCTGGGCCATCGGCGACATGGTCGCCCGCCGCAATTCAATCATCCTTGCCCGCCAGGCCGGCCTCTACAAGGATGACAAGCTCTGCCAGGCTATGGGCCTCGCGGCTTCCCACCAGAACACGGTGGTCATGTCCGTTTACAAGGATATGAAGGCAAAGCCCGTCGACCATACGATGCACGAACTGCTTCACACGCACTACTATTCCCGCTCCATGCTTGCCATGACGGAGGCTGCTCATGTCTGATATTTCTGCCGCCCCCAATGACCGCATCCTGCGCTTCCATGCGCCGGACAAGGTCTTCCACTCGGTGAACGCGATCACCTGGTTCGCGCTGCTCTTCACGGGCATGTACGTCTACTTCTGCAATCCCTCCGACGAGGCTGCGGAAACGGCGATGATCGCCCACCTGATCATCGGCGCCGTCTTCACCTTCAACCTGCTCGGCTTCATTGTCATTGCTCCGGATCGCTTCGCGCTCATCATGCGCGCCTGCATGGAGTGGGACAGCAACACGCTGCGCTGGTTCCTTAACTTCGGCAACTACCCCCGCCGCTTCTTCGGCATCCCGCTCGGGCCGGAAACGGTTCCCCCGCAGGGTCGCTACAACGGCGGCCAGAAGGCTTCCTATCTGCTCTTCATGGGCATGATCGCTGCTCTCGCGGTCACGGGCTGGCTCCTTTGGCTCGGCGCTCCGGTTACCGGCAAGCTTGTCTACTTCCTGACGTTCTACTTCCACGTTTGGGGTTCGATCATTATTTCGATCCTCGTGGTTTGCGCCCACATCCCGCTCGCGCTCCTTTCGATGTCTCACTTCAAGGGCATCTGGCGCCTCGGCCCGGGCACGATCTCGGTGGAAGCCGCAGAACATCACGCCCCGCTCTGGTTTAAGCGTGACGTCATCCGCACGGATATCGAGAAGTAATTTGATACTTCTTACCTGAAAAAGGCCGGATCCCAGGATCCGGCCTTTTTTCTTAAACTGATGCGAAACCGGCTGTTCCCCGACAGCTTGCGTCAAACAATCAAAATCAACAGCCTCAATCGGAAGCGAGCCATGTTGAACACTTTCAATACGCCCAAGGGGCTCAGAATCCACATCGGCCTTTTCGGCCGCCGCAACGCCGGCAAAAGCTCTCTTGCCAATGCGCTCACCAATCAGCACATTTCCATTGTCTCGAACGTACCAGGAACAACAACCGACCCGGTGGAAAAGGCCTGCGAGCTTGCCCCGATCGGACCGGTTGTCTTTATTGACACTGCCGGCGTCGACGATGTCGGAGAGCTTGGTGCTGCACGCGTAGAGCGCTCCAAGACCGTATTGGAATGGACGGACATCGCCCTTATTGTGGGGAGTGCTGCCGGGCTCGAACCTGACGACCGGGAACTGATTGCCGATGCCAAGCGGCTCGGAACCCCCTCGATCCTTGTACTCAACAAAGCAGGCATTAAGGCACCCACTGACCAAGTTCTCGCAGATGCGCGTCAGTACGGCCTGCCCGTCGTCATCACCGATGCCGTAGAGGGTCTCGGGATTGATGCATTGCGGCAAACCATCATCCGCATTGTTCAGGAAGACACAGAACCCGACAGACCGCTCTGCGGCGACCTGGCCCACGCGGGCGATACCGTGCTTCTTGTCACGCCGATTGACTCCGGTGCTCCAAAAGGCCGCCTTATCCTGCCGCAGGTGCAGGCCATCCGGGAACTTCTGGATGCCCATGCCAAGGCTTATGTCATTCAGCAGGACCGCGTAGCCGAAGCCATTGCCGATCTCAAAAATCCCCCGGCCTTCATCATGACGGACTCGCAGGCGATTGACGACGTTGCCCGACAGGCGCCGGACTCCATCCCGCTCACAACATTTTCGCTGCAGATGGCCTATGCAAAGAGCGATCTCATCGAACTCGCCCGGGGTACAGCGGCCCTTTCGAAACTTAAGGACGGCGACCGCGTGCTCATCTGCGAAACCTGCAGCCACCACCCCCAGAAGGACGATATCGGCCGACTCAAGATTCCGCGCTGGCTGAAGGAAAAAACCGGGCTCGACCTCAAAATCGAAGTTGCCGTCGGCAAAGACTTCCCTGACGATCTCACACCCTACGCCGTTCTCATTCAGTGCGGCGGCTGCGTCGTCACGCGGCGCCATATGCTGATGCGCTTGAGGCGTGCGATGAGCCAGAAGGTGCCCATGACGAATTACGGACTTGCCATCTGCTACCTGCGCGGTCATCTCGAACGCGTCCTTTCGTGCCATCCGGAAGCGCTTGAAGCTTTCCGCAAAGGTCTCAAGTCATAACGAAGCAGATAAACGAAACCCGGATCGCTATTGAAAGCGTCCGGGTTTCTTATTAAGGCCGAATGAATCAGAAGATCTGGTTCATTTCACGCGTAGTGTGGAAGGTTACCTGCGGCCAGTGCTTCATCGTCGTCTCAAGGTTGTAGATCGACGTTGCCAGATAAACCTCATTGCCGTTCACGTCGGTCGCAAGTCTTGCTGCCTGCTCTGCCTCGAAATCACGCTTTGTCTTCTCATCCGGGAAGGAGAGCCAGCGCGCGGTCGAAACATCCGTCGACTCGTAGATGGCATCAACCTTGTATTCATCCGCAAGGCGCTGAGCAACAATTTCAAACTGCAACTGCCCGACGGCGCCCAGCATGATATTGCCGAATTCGCCGGTGAAGACCTGAATAGCGCCCTCTTCGCCGAGCTCCTGAAGGCCCTTCTGAAGCTGCTTGGCTTTAAAGGGATCCTTGCTTCGCGCAGCCCGGAAGAGTTCCGGCGCAAAGTTCGGAATGCCGGTGAACTGAAGCTTTTCACCCGAGGTCAGCGTATCGCCGATATGGAGCTGTCCGTGGTTGTAGATGCCGATGATGTCTCCCGCCACCGCGTCCGTCATGATGACGCGGTCCTGCGCCATGAAGGTGAGCGCATTGGGGATCTTCATCTCGCGTCCTTCACGGACATGGTAGGTCTTCATCCCAGGCTGATAGCGCCCGGAACACACGCGGAAGAACGCAATGCGGTCGCGGTGGCGGGGGTCCATATTGGCCTGAATCTTGAAGACGAAGCCGGTGAACGGCGCCTCATCGGGCTCAACCATGCGCACGCCTGCATCACGAGGCTGAGGCGGCGGAGCCCAGTCGACGAGTGCATTGAGAACATCTTCAACACCGAAGTTGTTGACGCCTGAGCCGAAGAAGACCGGACTCTGCTCGGCAGCGAGGAAGCGCTTGAGGTCAAAAGGATCCGTTGCCCCCTGGACGAGCTCAATCGACTCGCGCACATAAGGCATTTCCATCGGGAAAAGCTCATCGAGTTCCGGATTGTCGAGTCCTTCAATCAGCTCTCGATCACTCGTAAGCCGGTCTTCACCCGGCGTGAAGCGAACGAGATGATTCTTCGCGAGCGAAAAAACGCCGCGGAAGGTCTTTCCCATGCCGATCGGCCAGGTAATGGGCACGCACTGCAGCTTTAGAACCTGCTCAATTTCGGAGAGAAGATCAAGCGGATCACGAACTTCACGGTCAAACTTATTGATGAACGTGATGATCGGAGTGTTGCGCATGCGGCAGACTTCAAGGAGCTTGATGGTCTGCGCCTCAACGCCCTTGGCAGCATCGATCACCATCACTGCGGCGTCGACCGCAGTCAGCACACGGTACGTATCTTCAGAAAAGTCCTCGTGGCCCGGGGTGTCGAGCAAGTTGATGACATGGTCGCGGTAATGGAACTGCATCACCGAGCTCGTCACCGAAATGCCGCGCTGCTTTTCCACTTCCATCCAGTCGGAGGTGGCATGGCGCGCAGCCTTGCGGCCTTTTACGGCACCCGCCATCTGAATGGCGCCGCCGAAAAGAAGAAGCTTTTCCGTGAGCGTCGTTTTACCGGCGTCAGGGTGGGAAATAATGGCGAAAGTGCGGCGTGCTTCGACGTCGCGCACAAGCGCCGGATTGGGACTCGTCATGTGAAACGATCGAATGAGTGTGAAATCAGGCATCTGCGGGCTCGCATCCAATGCTCGAACCGCGCAAACGAAAAGCTGCTTATTTTAGCAAGCCTTCTCGGTACTTACGTGCCATTTGAACCGCCGCATGACCTCAGTGGAAAAGCAAAGCGAAATATTTCGTTACGGATCGATTTAGAATGGAGCCGTTTGCCTATTTTCTGAGGACCTATCGAGATGAGTTACTTCCCCAGCTGGAAGCTGAAGACTTCCGGAACCATTGCTCCAGATGAGCGTCTGCCTGCAGGCCAGACGCTCGCACTCGGCGTACAGCACGTCGTCGCCATGTTCGGCTCCACTGTTCTGGCGCCGCTCCTTATGGGGTTCGACCCCAATCTCGCCATTCTGATGAGCGGCCTCGGCACGCTCATTTTTTTCGTCCTCGTAGGCGGCCACGTGCCGAGCTACCTGGGTTCGTCCTTTGCCTTCATCGGCGTGGTCATTGCGGCAACGGGATACGCTGCTGGTTCTGGACCTAATCCCAACATACCCGTGGCGCTCGGCGGCATCATCATCTGCGGCCTCATTTACTGTGCTGTCGGCCTCATCGTCATGAGCACCGGCGTCAAATGGATTGAACGGCTTATGCCTCCGGTAGTCACCGGCGCCGTCGTCGCGGTCATCGGCCTCAATCTGGCCCCTACTGCCGTCAAAAGCGTTGGACCCACGGATTTTGACGCCTGGATCGCCATCCTCACGGTGATCTGCGTGGGCGGCGTTGCCGTTTATACGCGCGGCCTCATTCAAAAGCTTCTGATTCTCGTCGGCCTCTCGCTCGCCTATGCTATCTACGCCATTCTCACGAACGGCCTTGGCCTCGGGGGAACGCCGATCAACTTCGGGCGCATTGCCGAAGCCGCCTGGTTCGGCATCCCGCAGTTCGAATCCCCTGTTTTCTCAGTCTCTGCCATTACGCTCATCGCTCCCGTTGTCATCATTCTCGTTGGAGAAAACCTCGGCCACATTAAAGCAGTGACCGCAATGACCGGCCGCAACCTTGACCCTTATATGGGCAGGGCTTTCCTCGGCGACGGCCTCGCAACAATGTTTTCCGCGAGCTTCGGCGGCACGGGCGTGACGACTTACGGCGAAAACATCGGCGTCATGGCTGCAACCCGCGTCTACTCGACCCTGCTCTTCCCGGTCGCTGCAATCTTTGCCATCATCCTTGGTTTTTCACCCAAATTCGGCGCAGTCATTCAGACGATTCCGCAGCCGATTCTCGGGGGCACCTCCATCGTCGTCTTCGGTCTCATTGCCGTCGCTGGCGCCCGTGTTTGGGTAGTCAACCATGTGGACTTCGGCGACAACCGCAATCTGATTGTCGCTGCCGTCACGCTGATTCTGGGTGCCGGCGACTTCACGATCCATATCGGAAGCTTCACGCTCGGCGGCATCGGCACTGCCACTTTTGGCGCCATCATTCTCAATGCGCTCATGGAACTGGGCGAGCGCCATGTTCAAGGCGAAAAAGAACCCGAACCCCATGAAGCAGACCTTGGCGGGAAATCTCAGTAAGTCCGGCTGCGTCTTCTGACTTCCTGTTGAGAAAAGCCTCAGATTCCTTGAGAATCCGAGGCTTTTCTTCTTCGTTATCTCTGATTCATCTCATCAGCGGCGAAGCTTTAAGAAAGCGGCTCCGAGCGCAGTAGTCTCAGTCCTGCCCCGATCAGATCGGTCACGGCTCAAGCCATTCGCCGTCCGCGACGCGCCCCTGGAAGCGCCGGCACCGGCAGTCCCGTCCGAACGCATCGAAAGCGAGATGCGCTGACGCACCGCATCCACATCGAGCACCGTCACCTTGACGACCTGCCCCACCCGCACTTCCTTGAACGGATCCTTCACGAAATGGTCCGCGAGCGCAGACACGTGAACAAGCCCGTTCACATGAACGCCAATATCAACGAAAGCGCCGAAGGCTGCGACATTGGCAACTACACCCTCGAGCTTCATGCCGGGATGAAGGTCCTCAATCGTCTGAATGTCATCCTTGAATTCTGCCGTTTTGAATTCGGCTCTCGGATCGCGCTCAGGCTTCTCCAGCTCCCGGATGATGTCCATCACCGTAGGCGCACCGAACTTTTCGTCGGCAAAGTCCACCGCCCGGATCTTTCCTAGGAGCGACTCATTGCCCATAAGCTCTCGAACGCTTTTGAGCTTCAGGCGGGAAACCATTCTTGCCACAACCGAATAGGATTCCGGATGAACGCCCGTACCATCGAGCGGATTTGCGCCGCGATGAATGCGCAGGAACCCGGCAGCCTGCAGAAAACGCGCATCCCCGAGATAGGGCACATTGCGGAGCGCTTCTCGATCACGGAAAGCCCCGTGCTTCTCGCGATACGCAACGATTTCCTGAGCGACGCGCCGGGTAAGACCGGCGATATGACTCAAAAGCTGAGGACTTGCCGTGTTGACGTCGACGCCGACAAAATTCACGCAGTCTTCCACAACCGCAGAAAGGCGGCGCTCAAGCTTCTGATGATCCACATCATGCTGATACTGACCCACGCCGATTGCCTTGGGGTCAATCTTCACAAGTTCAGCCAGCGGATCCTGAAGACGTCTTGCAATGGAAACCGCCCCGCGGTAGCTGACGTCGAGCTCGGGAAGTTCCTCACTGGCAAGCTCGGAAGCAGAATAAACGGAAGCTCCCGCCTCGCTGACGATGACGCGCTGCGCCTTGACTTCCGGATGCGCGCGCAGAACTTCGCCTACAACAGCCGAGGTTTCCCGGCTTGCCGTCCCGTTCCCAATCGCAATGAAAGCGATTCTGTAGGGCTCGAGCATTTTCAGGAGCTTCAGCTTTGAAGCTTCTCGCGCGGCGTCGGACCCATGCATCATGAGAACGTCATGCGCCAGCACGCGTCCCGTGTCGTCAATAACCGCGGCCTTCACGCCCGTACGGAAGCCCGGGTCAAGACCCAGAACCGCATGGTGTCCTGCAGGTGCGGCAAGAAGCAGATCACGCAGATTTTCGCCAAAGACGCCGATTGCCGTCTCTTCCGCGCGCTCCCGGAGCTCTTCGAGGAGATCGCCCTCAATGGAAAGACGAAGCTTCACGCGCCATGTCCAGCGGCAGACGGCAAGAAGCCACATATCCGCGGCGCGCCCGGTTCGGCTGATGCCGAGGAGATCTGCGAGACGAGCCTCCGCAGGATGAGGATCACGCGCCTCATCTTCAGCAGGGAGCTCAACAGACACCGTAAGGAATCCCTCCCGGCGACCACGCAGAACGGCAAGCGCGCGATGCGAAGGGACTTTCGAGAGCGGCTCCCGGAAATCGAAATAATCACGGAATTTTTCCGCCTTTTCTTTTTCCGCTTCCACGAGACGAGAGACGAGCTCACCGCGCGCAGACATGAAAGCGCGCAGATTTTCTCTAAGTTTCGCATCAAGGCTGAAGCGTTCAGCAAGAATGTCTCGTGCGCCATTAAGCGCTGCCTGAGCATCTGCAAACCCCTTTTCGGCATTGATGAAGGAGACTGCTTCACGAAGCGGATCCAGCGTTCGGTTCGCCAGAAGTCTGTCGGCGAGAGGTTCGAGACCCGCTTCCTTCGCAATGGCCGCGCGCGTGCGGCGCTTGCTCTTATAGGGCGCATAGAGGTCTTCGAGCTCCTGCTTGGTCTCGGCGTTCAGAAGGCGTTCCTTCAAGGCGTCATCGAGCTTGCCCTGAGCCTCAATTGCGGCAAGGATTGTCTCGCGACGATCATTAAGCTCTCGGAGATACACCAGACGCTCTTCGAGCGTCCGCAGCTGCGCATCCGTGAGTCCGCCGGTCATTTCCTTGCGGTAGCGGGCAATAAAAGGAACGGTTGCGCCTTCGTCGAGGAGTCTGACGGCAGCTTCCACCTGAGAAGAACGCGCCGCAATTTCTTCGGCAATATGAGCGCAAATACGCGCACTGAGCATGTCGGTCATTTTTCGAAAATTCTGCAGTTACGAGAAACGCCCGGAAAGGCCTTGTGCCTCATCCGGGCGTCGAATAATAGAGAAGACGAGCTTTATGCGTGTGCCTCGTGAGCTTTAAGCTGCACAAGATCGTCAAGAATCTTCACAAGAATGCTTCGATCCTTGCTTTCATATGCAAGACGTCTGAGCTGATTGAGCTGCGCTTCCTGATGCGTTTCCTTGTGCGGCGGCTCGCGGTCTTCGTGATAGGTGAAGCGCACAAAAAGACTTCCCTTTTCAGGCTCCTCAATCGTCATGCTGAAATCTGATGCCGGCCGGGGACCATCGGCATCAATATGCGCGTGATAGCTCCCGTCCGCCAAAAGCTCTATTTCTTCTTCAAACTTCAGCGTCCCGAAACTGATCTCTCGCCCGAAGGTCACGGATCCCGGCGTCTTCCCCGGCACTTCCGCCTTCGTAATTCGGGAGCCGCTTACCTCCTCGATATAGTTTTCCGGATGCCGTGCAAAATCGGCAATGCCGCGCGCAAGATCCTCGCGGGCAAGAACAAAGGGGAGCTCCGGGATGGATGCCCGGATGATGTGCTCATGAAATTTCATAAACGAACTAAATGTGAATAGTACGGCGCGACTTCGTCCCCTGAAGCTTTCCTTCAAGCCACTGGCTGTAGCGCGAAATGATGAAGCTCGAGACGAAATAGATCATCACGATAAAAGCGTAGCCTTCAATGAAATAGGGCCTCCAGAGCGCATCGCCGAGCGCAAGCTTGAGCGACCCGGTAAGGTCGTACATCGAAACCACCATAACGAGCGAAGTGTCCATAAAACAGGACAAGAGACTGTTCACAAAGGCAGGGATGATCGCAACAAGGGCCTGCGGAAGAATAACGCTCGTATAACACTGCCGTTCTGTCAGTCCAAGCGAACGGGCGGCTGCAAACTGCCCGCGGGGAATAGTCTGAAGTCCGCCGCGGACGGTTTCCGCCATGTAGGCTGCCTGAAAGAGCGTAATCCCGATCACCACGCGCCAGAAGGCGTCAACCTTCATCCATTCCGGCATCAGGAGCGGAAAGACGAAAGCCGCAACGAAAAGCACGGTAATCAGCGGCACGCCGCGAACAAGCTCAATGTAGCCCGTTGAGACAGCGGAAATGATGGGCAGTCTGCTGCGGCGGCCGATGGCCAGAAGGATGCCGAGAGGTGAAGATGCCGCCATGCCGAGAAGCGTAAGGATCACCGTCAGCGGCAGCCCGCCCCACATGTCGGTACTGATTTTTTCCAGTCCGAAAATGCCGCCGATCATCAGAACGAAGAAAGCAGCAAAGGATGCAACCCACCCCCAGAGAAGCATTCGCACGCCCCGGTGCGTCCAGAGAGACGGCACGGCTGAGATGACGAGCATGAGAACGATAATGAACGTGGCAAGCGCCGGCCGCCACTGCAGCTCATAGGGGAAGCGCCCGAAAATAATGAGGCGCCATTTTTCGGTTACGAAGCCCCAGCAGGCGCCCGCAGCCTTCCGGCAGGCATTGACATCAGCGCTCCAGACTGCGTCCAGAACCGCCCATTTGATGAACCAGCAAAAGACGAAAAGGATGACCGCACCGAGCGCTACCGAAACCACGCTTGCCCCGGGGGAATAGAAGCAGTTCGTTCGCAGCCGCTCCCAAAGGCCGCCAGGAGTGCCCGTAATCTGAATTTCCGGCATGAGCATCTCCTTACTGCGGCGCCCGCATAATGCGGGCATTGAGCTGATTCATAAAGACAGAGATGAGGATGTTCACCGTCAGATAAACGCCCATGATGAGACAAATGACTTCCAGTGCCTGGCCGGTAATATTCATCACCGTCGTACCCACATTGACCAGATCCGGATAACCCACCATTACGGCCAGCGAGGAATTCTTGGTGAGCGTCATGTACTGGCTTGAAAGCGGAGGAACAATGAGGCGCATTGCCTGCGGGAAAATGATGTAGCTCACCGTTTCGCGTGTGCGCAATCCAAGCGCCGAAGCGGCATCCCATTGCGTCGGCCTGACGGATACCACGCCTGCACGGACGATTTCCGCAATCATTGCGGAGGTGTAGAGCGTGAGCCCCAGCCAAAGCGTCAGAAATTCCGGCGTAAGCTGCGCGCCGCCAGACATGGAGAACCGCGTTGCAACCGGATGATTCCAGCCGCCCAGCACCCCGAGGATCACCCAGACGAAAGCAAAAACCAGCGCAAACGCGATAAGCCCGGAACAGTTGGCAACCAGCGAAGTTTCACGGCGCCGGACAATCCTGGCGGTGCAGAATGCCCCGGCCAGACCTGCAAGCGCAGCGATGCTTCCCGCCCACTGCATCTCGGGAACGGCAAAGAGAAGCCCCGTTTTAGAGAGATATACCCAATCGCCCAGGTGAAATGCCGCTCGCACCCCAGGCAGAAGCTCCGTCACCACCAGATAAAGTGCGAGGAGAAGCACCAGAAGCGGCACATTGCGGTACGCCTCAACATGCGCGATGCCAAGAAAACGCACGACGGCATTTCTTGAAAGCCGCATCAGACCCACGACAACGCCCAGCACAGTCGCCGACACAACCGTGCAGGCCGATACTTTCAGCGTATTGAGGATGCCCGTCGCAAATGCTTTCCACAGCGGATCATTACTGGAATACGGGATCAGCTGATCGCTGATCTCGAAGCCCGCGCGATTCATCAGAAAATGGAATCCGCTTTTGATGTTTTTCGCTGCAAGATTAGCTTCGACATTGGAAGCAAGCACAGCGATGAAGGCGACCAGAAGAAGTATCAATGCCGCCTGAAGCGTAAATTCACGCCGGCGGCGAATCTTCTCGCGCAATATCCAAGCATCATCCCCGGGAACGATGCTGAAGCTCTCTCTAGAAAACATAACTATCGGGATCAGAAATACGAAGAAGGCTCCAGGCAGCCAAATTGCCCGGAGCCTCTCATCAGGTTCCTGAAGGGAAAAAGACCGTCAAATCAACGAATCGGCATGGCATACATGAGACCGCCATCCGTCCAGAGACGATTCATTCCACGGGGAAGATTAAGCGGGCTCGTCGGACCAAAATATTTCGTCCAGGATTCACCGTAATTGCCGACCTGCTTAATGATACGGTAGGACCAGTCCTTGTCGAGGCCGAGCATCCTGCCCATATCCTCGCCAGCGCCGACAAGACGCATCACGTTCGGATCACGGGAATTCTTGCGCATGTCGTCCACATTCGCCTGAGTGACGCCAAGTTCCTCTGCCCCAAGGAAAGCCATAAAGGACCAGCGGACGATTTCAAACCATTCCCAGTCGCCGCGGCGCACCGCAGGCCCAAGAGGTTCCTTGGAAATCGTTTCCGGAAGAATGACGAATTTGGAAGGATCCGGCGCAATCATGCGCACGCCCGCCAAATCGGACATATCGGTCGTATAGACATCGCAGCGCCCGGAAATGAATGCGCTCTGCGTAGCCTCCGTTGTGTCGAAGACCACAGTCTTGTACTTCATCCCATGCGAATGGAAATAATCCGCAGTGGTCTTCTCCGTTGTGGTGCCTGTCTGCACGCAGACCGTAGCGCCATCGAGCTCCTTCACGCTTTTGACGCCAAGCGAAGCGGGCACCATGAAGCCCTGACCGTCATAGTAAGAGACTGCGACGAAGACGTTGCCGGTGCTGGCATCTCGGGTCATCGTCCAGGTGGTATTGCGAGCGAGCATGTCGATTTCGCCCGAAGCCAGCGCCGACATGTGCTGCGTTGAGGAGAGCGGAACATACTTCACTTTGTCTGCGTCGCCAAGTACAGCCGCGGCAACCGCACGGCAGGTATTGACGTCGAGACCCTGCCAGCGGCCCTGGCTGTCGGCGCTTGAAAAGCCTGGCGCAGACGTATTGACGCCGCAGACAAGCTGACCGCGGGACTTAACCCGATCAAGTGTTTCGCCGGCCTGCGCCGGAAGAGCAACTGCTGCGGCAGCAAGAAGAACTGCCGCGGAAAGGAGCTTGGACTTCATGTCAAAAGGTTCCTCTGATATACGAAGGGATTGAGCTTTCCGACAGGATCAGGATAGATGCCGGCCCAAAGCAGCTGAGGCGCAGTGCGGCGGCTCCATAAGAAAACGCTTGAAGTCTGAAAGAGCAAATACGCTTCCAGGTTGTTCAACCCCAGGTCTCAGCGCTGTTATTCAAGAAAATAACGCGGAAAAACAAGTGGTTAATAAGGAATTCATGGTAAAATCTCTGACCTGTGTTCAATATAGCGGAAATCGGCTCGTCCTAAGGTACCGCCAGCATCAGGAATCGCGGTGCGAGCGTGCATCCGGAACCTCATGCGGACCGCACTGAACCAAGATTTCCCGGAAAAGTTTATGGATTCCCTGCCGCAAGTTGCGGCGCTTTTCGGCCTTGTGCTGCTCAGCGCCTTTTTCTCGTCTTCTGAAATCTCCCTCGCGTCTGCCTCCAAAACACGACTGCAGACCCTTGCGGATGACGGAGACAGACGCGCCGCGCTCGTCCTTGAGCTTCAGTCTCATCCAGGGCAATTCTTCTCAGCGCTTCAGGTGCTCGTCAACGCTGCTGCACTTCTGGGCGGCGTCATTGGAGACGCAGCCTTTTCACCGTTTTTCGACTGGCTTTTCTCGATCATTCTCCCCGAGCAGAATCTCTCGCATGTGAGCTTCATCATTTCCTTCATCATCGCCACGACGCTCTTCGTAATCTTTGCGGATCTACTACCGAAGCGCCTTGCCATTGCACGTCCGGAAGCGACGGCAATGTTCGTCGTGCGTCCGATGAATGTACTCATCAAGTGCCTGCGCCCGATCGTATTCGTCCTCGAGCGGCTCTCGGATGCCTGCATCCGTTCGCTCGGCATGCCGACAAAAAGGCAGGAGACCATCACTTCTGAAGACATCCTTGCGAGCGTTGGCGCCGGCGCTGCAGCAGGCGTTATTGCCCCTGAAGAGGAGACCGTCATCCAGAACGTCTTCGAGCTTGAATCAAGGCTCGTGCCCTCTGCAATGACTGCGCGCGAAAGCATCGTCTACTTCACGCTGGATGAAACCGACGAAAGCATCCGGGCCAAGATCTCCACAGTGCCCTACAACCGCTTTCTTGTCTGCGATAAAGACCTCGACCACGTCGTGGGCTTTGTCGACTCCAAGCACCTTCTGCGCCGCGTCCTGGAAGAAAAACCCATTCTCTTCCAGGATCCTGAGCTTCTTCAGGGCGTTCAGTTTATTCCGGACTCTCTGACGCTTTCAGAAGTCCTCGACGTCTTCCAGCGCACGCATACCGACTTTGCCGTCATTCTCAATGAATATGCACTGGTGGTAGGCATCATCACGATCAACGACGTCATGGCGACCGTTATGGGCGACCTCGTCACGAATGAAGATGACGTACAGATCATTCAGCGCGATGCGGACACATGGCTTGTGGATGGCGCAACGCCAATCGACGATCTTGAGCATGCGCTCGAAATCGATGAACTTCCCGAAGACTCTGCTTACGAAACGGTTGCCGGCTTCATGATGTACATGCTCAGAAAGATCCCGAAGCGCACCGATAAAGTCGTCTGCGCCGACTATACGTTTGAAGTAATGGACGTCGACAACAACAAGATCGATCAGGTGCTCATCACGCGCAACAAGAAAAAGGCAGAGAAGCCTGTCGAATAACGGTACAGCTTTCGCAAAAGAAAAAATCCCGCGGCGAGAACTTTGTTTCGCACGCGGGATTTTTTCTACTTTCGGATCAGCCTTCCGCCTTCTTAGTCCGGCGGGACGCAGACTTTGCAGCGCTCTTCTTCGCCGCCGTCCTGCTTACGGGCTTTTTAGCCGGCGCCGTCTCCGCTTCATTTTCTGCGGATTTCGCCGCATCCTTTGCAGCGTCTTTTTCACGCTTTTCAAATTCAAACGCTACGGTTTTCTTCTTCGGATCCCAAACAAGATAGGACTTGAAGGGGCGATTCGTGCGCTTCGAAATGAATCCATCGAGCAGATGCGTTCTGCCTTCCGACAAAAGCGTTGCAGCTTCCTCTCGCGTAATCGTACGCTGCAGAATCGTGCGGCTCATGCGGAACGTACAGGTACGAGGCTCATTAACGGCATGCTCGCAGATGAAGTGATCGCCGAGCTCCAGGACGCGGCCGCGGCAAAGCGGGCAGTCGCCGACAACCGGAGCTGAGGCGATTTCCTCAGCGCCGACTTCAGGCCGTTCCTCAAAGTCAAAACGCATGCCCCATTGACCCGTTTCCTTGTCTTTTTCGAGCACAAGTTCACTCTCAAACGGGAAGCCTCTGCGGCTTACAAACCCCGTAAGGGGACCAATGCGATGATTGGCGAGAAGCTCTTCAACCTCTTCGGCTTCAAAAGCTCGGCCCGAGGGGTGCTTCGAAAGCGAGAAATAGCAGCCGGGCGTCGTGCAGGCAAAGCGTTTGTAGTTTTCAACAATTTCGCCGCCGCAGGCAGGGCACCTGTTCTTGAAGTGAATCGGGTTGACGATCGGCACGCTGTCGCCCTCGTACTGCTTGGCTACAGCGACCATGTTTTCCGTCATTTTGCGGATTTCCGCCATGAAGTCGTCGCGCGATCCCTGACTATGTTCAATCTGGGCGAGCTTGTACTCCCATTCCGCCGTGAGCTTGGGCTGCGTGAGTGCGTCGATGCGAAGACCGCGCACGAGCTGCATAAGCTGAAATGCCTTGGCATTGGGCACAAGAGAACGCTCTTCGCGGCGCAGATACTTCTGCTCAATCAGACCTTCAATGGTCTGCGCACGCGTGGCCGGCGTACCGAGTCCCTTTTCTGCCATGGCATCGCGCAGCTCATCCGTTTCGAGCTTCTTGCCTGCAGACTCCATTGCGGAGAGGAGCGTCGCATCTGTAAAGCGCGCAGGGGGCCGCGTCTCATCTGCATGAGACTCAATATGCGTCGTCAAAACCTTTTCACCGTTCGAAACGGGAACAAGATCGCTCTGCGTGCGCACGGCCCTTGAAGCCACTTCCATCCAGCCGGGTTTCGTGAGCACCTTGCCTTCCGTCAGAAAGACTTCGCCCTCAACAAGGGTACGACGGGTTGTGACGTTGAATTCTGCGGCCGGGAAAAAGACGGCCATAAAGCGGCGAACAACAAGATCGTAGATTTTCTGCTCGGTTTCCTCGAGCCCCTTCGGAATTTCGCCCGTCGGAATAATTGCAAAGTGGTCGCTGATCTTCTTGTTGTCGAAAACCCGCTTGTCGTGCGGATTGACCCAGCCGTTCGTAAGAATCTTGGCTGAATAGGCATCATATTCAGGAAGCTTCTGCAGATGCGCCAGCGTTTCCTTAACCGTCGGAGCATAGTCGTCAGGCAGCGCCTTCGCGTCCGTTCGGGGATAAGTCAACACCTTGTGGCGCTCGTAGAGACGCTGCGCAATGGCAAGCGTCATCTTGGCAGGGAAGCCGAAGCGGCTGTTCGCCTCTCGCTGCAGCGACGTAAGGTCAAAGAGTGCAGGCGCGAGCGACGTCGCCTTTCGACTTTGCTCCGTTACCGTACCTTCGCGTCCGGTGCACTTCTCAACAATTTTCTCGGCATCGGCTGCGCTCCAGATGCGGTCAGCGCGAAGCTCTGCCGGCATACCCTTCGTTTTCGTAAAGTCAGGGGCAATCCACTTGCCTTCATACTCTCCGGCAGCAGCCTTGAAAGTAGCGTGAACTTCCCAGAAGCTCTTCGGCTTGAAGTGATTGATTTCCTCCTCACGCGCAACAACAATCGCCAGCGTCGGCGTCTGAACGCGGCCAACGGTTGTGAGGAAAAAACCACCGTCCTTGGAATTAAAGGCGGTGAGCGCACGCGTGCCGTTGATGCCGACGAGCCAGTCCGCTTCAGACCGGCTCCTGGCGGCGGCTTCGAGCGGCTTCATTTCATCGTCGGAGCGCAGCTGCGTAAAAGCCTCCTGAATGGAGGCCTTCGTCATCGACTGCAGCCATAGTCTGCGAATCGGCTTTTTGCTGCCGCAGGCCTGCACGATGTAGCGGAAGATGAGTTCGCCCTCACGCCCCGCATCGCATGCATTGATGAGATCCGTAACAGAGCGGCTGCGAATTTTTTTCGCAAGCGCCGTGTATTTGCTCTCCGACTTCTTAATCGGCTGCAAATCGAAATAAGGCGGGATGACCGGCAGGTTCGCAAACGACCAGCGTCCGCGCTTGACGTCGTATTCCTCCGGCGCTTTGATTTCCAGGAGATGCCCCACTGCCGACCCGATGATCATGTCATCGCGCGTCCAGAACTCGCCGTCTTTCTTAAAGCCGCCGAGAGCACGCGCGATATCGCCTGCTACTGACGGTTTTTCTGCAATTACCAGGGTCTGCGCCATGGCATTTTCTCCTTACGACGAAAACGGTCTGAAGTGGGGTTTAGGTTCTTAAAAGAAAACTTCGGCAGTCCCGCATGTCTGCGGACAGCCTGAAAAGCAGGCGCATTATGTCATTTTTGAGGCGTCGGATTTTCTATACCGAGATCTCTCAATGTTTCGACGAGCATAGCGCCTTCGCGAATAAGCGCATTCGCACCGCGAGCGAGCGGATTGTGAATGCTTCCAGGAATAGCACCGACAAGGCTGCCAAGCTCAGCAGCTCTTCGTGCGATATCGAGTATAGGTGCATGGCGCTCTGCCTCAACAACAAGCAGCCGCCTCGAAAAGCCGGCAAGAAGTCCGTCCCGCAGAATTTTCGACGCATCACTCTGAGATGCTTCGGGAAGCTCCGCAGAGATGAGAAGGCCTCCCGCGGCAAGAAGCGCCTTCAGGAGCCCGGTCATTTCCCGAGGCGCCCGAGCCGTACCGGAAGCGAGCAGCACTGCCGGAGGGACGCCTTGATGAGCGGAAAGTGCGCCGGAAACAGCGGCAGACGGGATTCCGGGCTCAGACGGAACCAATACCGTCATGCCGGCTTCGGAAATGGCCTTGCCGAAAAATTCGGCATTCCTTAGCCCTTCCTCATCCGCGGAGGCCGAACCGCATATGGTTGTGGCCTCACGCCGCAAGAGCGACTCATTGCCTCTTGTAAACAACAGGAGAGGCGCCAGGCCGCTTTCAATGAGTCCCGCCGGATAAAGCGGATCCGCAATGGTGAGGATGCCGGACTCCTGATTGCTCAGGAGTCTTTCAAGAGCGGCATCCACATCATCATCCGCTGCTCCCCTGGCAACCGCCACAACACCCTCGGCGGCCGGCATCCCGACCGTTCTTGCCAAGTCAGAGAGCGACCCTTCGAGTACAGACTCTGCACTGCCGAAAACCTTCAGCAGTCTGATGGCTCCGAAGGTATCCAGATTGCGCGCAAGCCGCAGCTTGATCCAGTTGCGCACATCTTCCTGATTCGTCTCATTCACGCGCATTGCTTCCTCTTCTCCCTGACCATTTTCTTGATCCGCGCAAGGTTATAATTCTCGGCCTTTTCATGTACATCCGGTTTCCCGCCCTCGCGGGGAGGAGTATTCCGTGGCTTTGCTTCCCGTACTTCAGTATCCGCATCCTGCACTTGCCTCAAAGGCCGAGCGCATTGACGTCTTTGACGAAGACCTCCGGCGCCTTGCCGCCGACATGGCCGAAACCATGTATGCCGCTCCCGGCGTCGGGCTCGCCGCCAATCAGATCGGAATTCTGAAGCGCATTATCGTCATCGACGTTACCGACGACAAAAGCAATCTGCTCGTGCTTTGCAATCCTGAAATCATTGAAGCGAGTGAAGAACTTCAGGATCACGAGGAAGGCTGCCTCTCCCTCAAGGGTCTCTACGAGCACGTGAAGCGTCCGGCGCATGTGCGCGTCCGCGCCCAGGATGCTGAAGGGAAGGAATTTGAACTCGACTGCACCGGACTTCTTGCCGTCTGCGTGCAGCATGAAATGGATCATCTCGACGGCATCGTCTTTATCGATCACCTTTCCATGCTCAAAAAGCAGCGCGCCTGCACCAAACTGCGCAAGCTCCGCCGTGAAGAACGGGAGAAGGAAAAGGAAAATGCTTCCCGTCGCTGATGGATCCGTGCCCGCCCATCACGCCGGATGAGCGTGGCACTCTTCGGCAATCCATTTTGCATACGCTCCCATCAGAGAGGGAGGCAGCTGATGCCCGAGGCCTTCAACAGGAATGAGCTTGGCGCCCGGAATAAGTCTTGCTGTTTCTTCTCCTGCTGCAAAAGGCAGAAGCGGATCTTCCGTGCCATGGATTACCAGCGTCGGCGTACGCAGCTGTCTTAAGGCCTTCGCCCGGTTCCCGCTTGCAAGAAGCGCGATTAACTGTCGACGCGTTGCAATAGGGTCGTAGCCGATGCGCGGCGCACTTTTGATCGCCTCCTCAATCTCTTCTGTGGTCGGCCTGTATTTCGATCCGGAAAGCGCCGTCAAAATGGTTTTAAAGTGCGCCTTAAGCGCCACCGGCGAGGAGGCATCTCCCGCTCCAGCGACTGCAAGGACGGCACGAAGAGACCCCAAGCCCGTTCTGGGATTCCCAACCGCTGACGAAATGGACGTTAGCGTAGCCACCCGATTGGGGCACTGTGTTGCAAAAACCTGCGCAATCATCCCGCCCATGGAGACGCCCGCCACATGCACGCGGCGGATGCCGAGATGGTCGAGGAGCCGCTCAATGTCGAGCGCCATGTCCTCAAGCGCATACTCCCCGGTAACAGGGAACCCAAGCACCGTCCGAATAATTGCCCGGGCGACGTCCTGCCGCCCCGGCTGCCAGCCGGAAACTCTGGATGAGGCTCCGGCATCCCTATTGTCAGGCGTAATAACCTGAAATCCCTCTGCAAGAAGCCCTGAGATAATGCCCTCAGGCCAGGCCTCCATTGAGAGACCCAGTCCCATCAGAAGCACCACCGCCGGCGCTTCGTAGTCGCCATAGCGGCGATAGGCATAAGTGAAGCCTCCTGCATTCAAATATTGAAGCTCTTCCATAACGTCAGAATCCTTCTCTTCGACCCTGTCGAAGGCATCGTAGTCGATCCATCTAAAATAGCGGACGATTCTGAATAAACCTTCCCTTTCGAGCTTTTCTCATGAAGATCATTTTTGCCGGTACGCCGGACTTTGCCGCTGAAGCCCTGCGTGCGCTTGCGGAAAACGGTCACGACATTGCGCTTGTGCTCACTCAGCCCGATCGCCCAAGCGGCCGGGGCATGAAGCTCACCCCTTCGCCGGTCAAGGTGCTGGCCGAATCCCTCGGCATTCCTGTTGAAACGCCCGCAACGCTGAGCCTCAAAAGAGATCCGGAGGGAGCAGCAGCGATGCACGAAAAGCTTCGCGCCATCAACGCGGATCTTCTGGTTGTCGCGGCATACGGACTAATCCTCCCCGAACCCGTTCTCAACTGCGCAAAGGGCATCGGAAGAAAGGGCGACATCAAGGCGATCAACATTCATGCAAGCCTTCTGCCGCGCTGGCGCGGTGCGGCTCCTATTGCCCGTGCGATTGAAGCAGGGGATGCAGAAACCGGCGTCACGCTCATGAAGATGGAACTGGGGCTCGATACCGGCCCCATGGTGCTCGTGGAGCGAATGAAAATCGCCGATGACGACACGCATCTTTCTCTCACGGAAAAACTTGCCCGCATCGGGGCGCAGCTTCTCATCAAGGCACTCGAAAAACCTGGCGACCTCGAATGCACGCCCCAGCCCGAGGAAGGCGTGCTTTATGCAGAAAAGCTTTTGAAGTCCGAAAGCCGGATTGACTGGAACGAAAGCGCCAAGGTTCTTGCGCGCCGCATGCGCGCTTTTACGCCGTTCCCCGGACTGCAGTTCGAGTTTGAGAACAATCAGGTCAAGGTCTGGGCGGCAGATGCCCTTGACTGGCCTGCCGATAAGGCGCCGGGAACCGTTCTTAAAGCCGACGACGCTCTTCTGGTTCAATGCGGCGAAAACGCACTCTCCATGACTATCCTGCAGCGCGCCGGGAAGCCCCGCATGCCTGCTCACTCGGCCATTCAAAGCCTCGGCATCCGTCCTGGCGACACGCTTCAATAACGCCGCCAGCCTTCGACACTCATAACCGCAAGTGACACTTTCCCATGAATCATGAATCTACGGCGGCCGTGAAGCAGGCTCGACAATTGCCGCTTCGCAGACTGCTGACGCTTGCCGCCCTGGCAAGAAAACAAATGAAGGGAGGCTCGTCCTTTGCTGCTGCGCTCGATGCCGCAGCAGAGGGGCTGCCGTCTCACGCGCGAGCTGCGCTGCAGTCGATTCTTTACGACATCATGCGCAATCTCGCGCTTACCGGCGCGCTCTCACGAAAGCTTCTCAACAATCCTCCCCCGCCGCCGGTACTGAACATTCTCGAGGCAGCGCTCGCACTCCTTGTGACGAAGCGCTACAACGAATTCACGCTTGTCAGCGAGTCAGTAAACGCCATTCGCGGAGATCAGCGCACGCAGCGTTTTTCCGGCCTTGTCAATGCAGTCCTGCGCCGGTTTCTGCGCGAAAGCGATGTGCTGCTCAAAGAGCTGAGCAAAATGCCGGAGGTGCGCTTCAATGCGCCATCCTGGTGGATTGAAAAAATTCGCGCGGCGTATCCGCAGGAGTGGGAGAAGATTCTGCTGCTCCAGCGCCAGCACGCACCAATGACGCTGAGAGTTAATCTTCGTCGAACCTCGCCGACCGCCTATCTGAAGCAGCTCACCGAAGCTGGCATTCCTGCCCGTCAGATTGGGAGCGAGGCCATTCTTCTTGAAAACCCCCTGCCGGTTCATGACATCCCGGGATTTAGTGAGGGAGATGTATCCGTACAGGATGCCGGAGCACAACTCGCCGCTCATTTCCTCCCCGTCAAGGCAGGTGCTCGCGTATTAGACGCCTGTGCAGCGCCCGGCGGGAAAACCGCTCATCTGCTTGAACTTAACGATTGCCGGGTCACCGCGCTGGAAGTTGCTCCCGATCGGGCAGAGCTGATCCGTGAAACACTTGAGCGTCTCGGCCTCTCTGCTGAAGTTCGAGCTGCCGATGCCGCAGACACGAAAAAATGGTTCTCCGGCGAACCCTTTGACGCCATTCTTCTCGATGCCCCGTGTACCGCCAGCGGCATCGTAAGACGTCAGCCTGACGTTCCCTGGTCGCGCCGTCCCGAAGACATCCGTCGACTCGCCAATGAACAAAAACGGATTCTGGAGGCGCTCTGGCCGTGTCTGAAGACGAATGGGCAGCTTCTCTTCTGCACCTGTTCGCTCTTTCCTCAGGAAGGTCCTCTGCAGATCAGAGAATTCCTCGCTCGCCATCCCGATGCTTCAATGAAGCCTCTTGGCGAAACTGGGATCGGTATGATGAACCTTGTCCCGACAGAAGACGGCGCCTGGCCCAATCCGCAATGGCTTCCTTCCGTGCACGACGGCTTTTTCTACGCGCTGCTCCAAAAAAATTAGTTTCTGCAGTTCCTCCGGCATGTCACTTTTCCGAACCCTCAGCCTTTCACGCATCGCAGCGCCACTTTTATGCGCTGCGATGCTTACGGCTGCCGGTTCGGCCGAAGCGGCCAGGGCGGAACTCATGAGTGCCGCACTTACGGTTGATGAGCCGGGAGAGCGCCCTGGACTCTTCATTGAAGCGCATTACGAATTTGATCTGCCGATGCCGCTCGTTGATGCCATGCATCGAGGTATTGCACTCTACTTCACCTACAAATTTGAACTTTCAAAAGACCGCTGGTACTGGTTCGACAAAAATATTGCGGAAAGCGACTTCAACATTCGACTCGCCTTCAACCCGCTCACCCGGCGCTATGCGGTCTCCTACAGCGGCATATCCCTCAATTTCGATACGCTGGAAGAGGCGCTTCCCTACATCAAAAACATCCGGCGCTGGCGCGTGGCATCCACGCGCGATGCAGCCGATTCAGGCCTTACCGCCGGCATCCGCTTTTATTTAGATGCCGGCAAGCTCCCTAAACCCATGCAGGTAACCAACCATGATTCAGGAGACTGGACCGTGGAAAGCGACTGGACGCCTATTGCGCTGCCGAGGGACCTGGCTCATCAGGAGGATTAAGTCATGTCCTCCTGGCTTCGCGGCATCTTTATCGCTGCGCTTGTTCTGGCGGGCCTCTCGCTCTTCATACTTGCAGCGACAAGCACGGACTCAACGCTTTTTGAGCGCTGGTTCCCGGTTCTGCTCGTCATCAACCGGGCAATCGCCGTCGTACTTTTTGCCGTCGTGGCGGCAATGACGCTGCGCCTTTGGCAGCGTCTGCGCAACAAGGAATTCGGCGCGCACCTCACCAGCCGACTCGCACTTTCCGCAGCAGGACTCGCGCTGATTCCATGCGTCCTCATCTACTTTGTTTCCTCTGTCTTCATTTCGCGCTCCATCAATTCCTGGTTTGACGTCCGTGTGGAAAAAGCGCTCGATTCCGGCGTCACCATCACCCGAGGCATCCTTGCGCAGCAGCAGGTTGAGGCTGAAGCAACTGCAAGACACATCGCCGGGCTGCTCACCAATACGCCGGCATCTCTCATCATGTCGGATCTTCTCCGGATACTGGAGGGCCGTCCCGGCATTGAAGCGCTTGTTTTTCTTTCAAACGGCACTGCCATTGCAGCCGCAGGTTCGCGCATCAATGTTCTGATGCCGGACATGCCGACCTCCAGTCAGATTCAAACAGTCAAAAACGCAGGCATCTACAGCGTAATCGACGGTGACGTGAACTTCGACGCACAGCGTGATGAAAAACTTTCAATCCGTGTGATTGTCCCCATCCAGGCCGAGGAAACCGGTACTGCAGACGAAAACATCCGCGATGCCTCACAACCTGGTTCAGGTCTTGAGATGAGACGTCAGCAGTTCTATCTTCAGATTATTCAGCCGGTTCCTGAAGAAACTGTCAAGAATGCATCCATGCTCGTGGCGGGATACCGCGACTATCAAACACTCGTTCTCTCCCGTGCCTCGCTCCAGAGCGTGTATGCAAGCACGCTTTTCCTTGTAACGCTTCTTGGGGCGCTCGGCGCCTTTGCACTCTCGCTCGCCTTTGCGCGCAAGACCGTTGCCCCTGTTCTTCAACTAGAGGAAGGCACGCGCCGGGTCGCAGACGGCAACTTTCATCCGATCCGGGAATTTTCGGGCAACAACGAAATCAACATTCTCACGCAGTCCTTCAACCAAATGATCCGTGAACTATCTGAGTCGCGGCGTGTGATTGATGAACAGCGGCGGCGCGCAGAGCAGGCTCAGGCCTACCTTGAGCGCATTCTTGCCAACATTTCCTCCGGCGTCATTGTGCTTGACCGCACGGGCCGCGTCATTACTGCCAATTCAGCTGCCCGCAGAATCCTCGGAGAAGAGAGCTGCCGTACCGGGACCGAACTGAATCAAGTCGAGCCGGATCTTTCTGATGCCCTTCGCAATGCTCAGCTCTCCCTTGGCTTTGAGAAAGAACCCGGCGCTGCAAGCCTGGAGTTTCAGCTTGAGCGCAAGGAAAAAACCATTCCGCTCTTTCTCAAGCTGTCCCGCATGCCGCTGGGAGCAGATGAGCCCGGTCTCGTCATTGTGTTTGATGATGTTTCAAAGATCATTGAGGCTCAACGCGCCACCGCCTGGGGTGAAGTTGCCCGCAGGCTGGCTCATGAAATCAAAAATCCGCTCACGCCCATTCAGCTCGCAGCCGAACGGCTGGCCTTCCGGCTTGAGCCCAAGCTCGAAAATGACGATGATGCAGAAATGCTCGCCCGCGCGGTGAAAACCATTACAACGCAGGTGGATGCACTTAAGCAGATGGTCAATGATTTCAGGGAATACGCCAAACTCCCCGAAGCGAAGCTATCTCCTCTTGACCTCAACGATTTTGTTCTCGGCGCAGCGCAGCTCTATCAGGAAGCAGGCCTCACCATCAAGCTTGATCTTGAGAATGGCATTCCGCTCATCGAAGCGGACGCCTCTCAGCTTCGGCAGGTATTGCATAATCTGATTTCCAACAGCATTGATGCAGCGGAAGGCGACGTCCCGAAAATCGTCATCGCAACACGTCATATTCTGACTGAACGCGGCATGAGTGCCGTACAGCTTCATCTGCATGACAGTGGCGTTGGTTTCAGCGAGAATATCCTCGAGCGCGCCTTTGAACCCTATGTAACAACCAAAGCTACAGGTACAGGGCTCGGGCTTCCGATGATCAAGAAGATTCTCGATGAACACCGGGCAGTAATCCGTCTTTCCAACCGTCTGGACTCCACCGGCACGCTGATTCTCGGCGCTCAAGTGGATATCCTTTTCGAGCACCTCGCACCCGGCGAACGGCTGACCGCCAGCAATGGGCCGGTCATTAAAGCAACTAATCAACAAGATGACTGAAATTCTTATTGTCGACGATGAACTCGGCATCCGAAACATTCTTTCGGAGATTCTTGTCGAGTCCGGCTACCGTGTAGCCACCGCAGCCAATGCCAATGAGGCACGGGCTAAGGTTGCCGAACGCCATTACGATCTGGTACTGCTCGATATCTGGATGCCGGATACGGACGGCCTCGCGCTGCTTCGCGAATGGAAGTACGGCGGCCTTTTAAATTTCCCCGTCATCATCATGTCCGGGCACGGTTCGCTCGATCATGCGCAGCGGGCCATGGACGACGGCGCCGTCGACTTCATCGAGAAGCCCATTTCCCTCAAGCGTCTGCTTTCGGCCATTCAGCTCGGACTCGTTAAATGGCACGAGCAGCAGCGTCAGGCCGCGGAAGAACCGCCCCCAGAAAAACGCACCCGCGGCCGTCGCCGCAGCATGCAGCAGATCCAGAGACTTCCGGCTTATGAAATGCCGGATTACGGACTTGTCCTCGACTTCAATCGTCCGTTCCGCGACCAGCTCATGGATTTTGAACGAGCCTATTTCAAAACAGTGCTCAATCACCTCAACCACTCCATGGCGGAGCTTGCCCGCCATGCCGGGATGGAACGCACGCACCTCTATCGCAAGGTGCGTTCGCTCGGCATCAACGTTGAAGAAATGCGCGAGGAGGCACGCCGCACCGCACCAACGCCTCCTGCCGGCGGAAGCTATGCAAAGCCTACTCGTCCGGTTCTCGCCGAGATCGAAACCTCTGACGAGAATTCGATTGACAATCCGACCGGTTCCACGCTTGACCGATACCCGCTCAACAACACCATCAAATAATTTCTCTGCTCCAGGAAGCCCGCTCACATCAAGCGGGCCTCTTTCTTTCAAGACACCATGAAGATCCTCATTATCGGAGCAGGCCGCATCGGTAGTTCCGTTGCTGAAAGTCTGGTTTCGGAAGCCAATGACATTACCGTCATCGACAAAGATCCGGCCAACATCAGCTTCCTGCAGTCTCGCTTTGACCTCAGGGGCATTGTGGGAGACGCGCTTTCGCCGCAGCTTCTTGAAAACGCCTCCGCAAGCGACACCGACATCCTGATTGCCGTCACCTCCAGCGATGAAACCAATCTTGCCGTCTGCCTGCTTGCCTCACGGGTCTTCAACATCCCCACGAGAATCGCCCGCGTACGCAATGAGGAACTGCGCAGCTACCCGCGCCTCCTGCGGGAAGAGGGTTTCGACGCCACCACGGTTATCTGGCCCGAACAGGCGCTGACACGCTACCTCGTAAAGCTCATCGACATCCCGGAAGCCCTGCAGGTGCAGGAATTCGCGGAAGGCCGCGTGAGCCTCATTGCGGTACGAGCGCAGGAAGGCAGCCCCATGGTCGGAGGCCCGATCGGCGAACTCAATGCCCATATTCCCAATGCATGCGCACGCATTGCGGCGCTTTTTCGCCGCAACCAATGCCTCGCAATCAATGCCCGTACCTTGATAGAGGCCGGGGATGAGGTGATTTTCGTCGCCGATACCCGACACGCGCGCCTTGTCACCACACAGCTTCGCCGCAGAACCACAGCCACGCGCAGTCTGATCATTGCCGGGAGCTCCATCATGAGCCGCAGCATCGTACAGGCGCTTACGGAAGGCAACGAACTCACCGGAGCAGCGCCGGCATCCATCCGCGTCATTGAAGCAGATCGACGTCAGGCCGAAGATCTTGCACTTACGCTAGGCGACCGCGCGATGGTGCTCTCTGGCGATTTTGACGACGAAGACACGCTTCTTTCTGCAGGCGTCGAGGGGTGCGACCTTTTTATTTCGCTCTCTTCGGACGATGAAAACAACATTCTTTCGGCACTTCTTGCCAAACGCCTCGGTGCGCGACGCACCATCGCACTCGTTAATCGCAGAATTTACGGCGAGCTTATCGAAGGCTCACGCATCGACATCACGGTTTCGCAGACTCAGGCGGCGCTTGACGAACTCATCCGCTACGTTCGTCACGGCGACGTCACTGCGGCTTATTCGCTGAGGCACGGCATTGCCGAAGCGCTTGAATTCGTCGCTCACGGCACGCCTGAAAGCTCTCGCGTGGTAGGCCGGCGAATCCATGACATCCGTCTGCCTGCCGGCTGCAGCGTCGCTGCGCTCATTCGCGGTGAAGGCGACGACACCCAGGTACTGATGGCAAGCTTTGACCTCGTCATCGAACAGGAAGATCGGCTCATCATCTTCGTACCCAACCGCCGCCTTATTCCGGCCGTTGAGAAACTCTTTGCCGTAGACGTGAGCTTCTTCTGACGTCTACAGGGAAAACTGAGAGATCTATGCTCACGACTCTGCGCGTACTGCTCCTTCCGGTACTGAATGCACTCGGTCCCGTGCTGATGGCCTTTGCAGGCATCATGCTGATTCCAGCTGTCTACAGCTGGACAGAAAAGGATGGCGCCGTCATGGACTTCATCATGGGTGCGGGCATCACAGCGGGTGCCGGGCTGCTCCTCACTCTGACCCTCTTCCGCTTCCGCCAAGAGCTCACCGCACGCCACGGCTTTCTCCTCGTCACGCTTTCCTGGGCGCTGATTGCAGCATTTGCAGCGATTCCGCTTATGCTGCACATGCCGGAGCTTGGTTTCGAACGAGCATACTTCGAGACCATGTCCTGTCTCACGACGACCGGCGCCACAGTGCTAACAGGACTCGACGAACTGCCGCACTCCATGAACGGCTGGCGATGCTTTCTTTCCTGGCTGGGCGGCATGGGCATCATCGTCATGTCCGTCGCCATCCTTCCGCTTCTCGGCGTTGGCGGCGCTCAGGTCATGAAGGCGGAGACGAGCGGTCCTCTCAAGGAAACACGTCTTACTCCCCGCATTGCAGAAACCGCGCGATCGCTCTACCTCATCTACTTCGGAATTTCCGTTGCCTGTGCGATTGCCTACCATTTCGCAGGAATGCACTGGCGCGATGCCGTCATGCACATGATGACGACGGTGAGTCTATCGGGCATTGCCGCACATGATGCGAGCTTCGGCTTCTTCAATAGCGCAGCAGTGGATGCCGTTGCCGTTCTCTTCATGGTGATCTGCGGCTTCAGCTTCACGCTTCACTTCGTTGCCTGGCGCAGGCATGACCCTCTCGTCTATCTGCGCAACCCTGAGGCACTCGCCTGGCTCGGACTCCTCCTGGTCCTGGTTGCCGCGGCAACACCGATACTCTATCTTTCCGGATCAGCCTCAAGCGTTCCGGAAGCGTTGCGCGCAGCAGCCTTCTCCATCGTGAGCGCAGCCTCTACAACAGGCTACGCGACCTCGGACTGGTCTCTCTGGCCCTGTGGACTTCCTGCTGTTCTGCTGCTCAGTTCCGCAGTCGCTACCTGTGCGGGCTCCACCGGCGGGGGCCTGAAAATGATTCGAGTGCTCATCCTCATCAAGCAGGCAAAGCGCGAATTCAGGCTGCTGCTTTATCCGAATGCAGTCTCCCCCATAACCGTCGGCGACGCGGCCATTCCGAACCACATTGTCTTCGCGGTCCTCGGATACACACTGCTCTGGAGCTTTTCCGTTCTTGCGGGTGCCCTTGCTCTGCTGGCGACAGGGCTGGGATCCCTCGAGTCCTGGTCTGCGGCAGTCGCTTGCATTACGAACCTCGGCCCCGGACTCGGCGCCGTAGGCCCGGTTGGGAACTACCAGGGCCTCACTGCGCTGCAGCTCGATATCCTTACCTTCCTGATGATGATCGGCCGACTTGAGATCTTCACTGTTTTCGTGCTTTTCACCCGGGCATTCTGGCGAACCTGACCGGACGCAGAAGGCGGATGGCGCCTATTGCGTTCAATGTCCAAGCGTCGTCCACATGATGGGCTTCTTATGCCTGATGGCGCGACGGATCATGTCCTGAAGCGGAACCATTCGCTGATAAAGACGAATGGAATCTTCACGATTCTTCTTTTTTTCCTCATCCTCGCGCTCAGCTTCTAGCATGCGGATTTCATTCTCATAGGAACCTTCCCGCAGACGCTTTTCCCGTTCTGCCTCGAGTTGGGCGGCTTTTGCCTTATCCGCCGCTGCAGCTTCGTCAAGTCTTCTGAGAACGTCCGGCAGGTCCTCCGCCATAAAGCCTCCCTTTTCGTGGAAAGGCTCGCCGATTGCCTTGAAGATACGTTCGACCGTTTCACGGAAAGCGATGAAGGGGCCGGTAGCCACACAGCTGAACTGAACCAAAGCCATTTTTGAATTGATATCCCTATAGTCTGAAAATCCGCGCCGCATCAGGAATGCAAAGCACGCGTCCAGAGATGCCGGAAGTTCTCTGAATGCTAAACTCCCGGACAAACTCAATTTCATTTTATCGTTGGGGAGTCTGATGCCGTGGTAACAACTGGTCTCTGCATCATTGCCCATGCGCCTTTGGCCTCGGCGCTAAAAACCTGTGCTCAACATATCTACAGCATGACGGGCGACATTTCCGCTGATCAGATCGTTGCCTATGATGTGCCACCTGAAGTAGACGCCTCTGAAGGGCTCGCTCACGCACAGGAACTCCTCAAAACGCTTTTCGGGCAGGCTGAAGGCGTCGTTGTGTTTACAGACCTGACAGGGGCAACCCCAGGAAACATTGCACGCAAGCTTCTTGAGGATCCCCGCGTTCGCGTGGTGAGCGGAACCAATCTTCCCGCGATCATCGCTGCGCTCAACGCGCCGGCTGATGCCTCTGTGGCGCAGGTAGCCACGATTGCCGAAGCCGCTGCCAGAGCCAGCCTCGGCGCTCTCTCCGACAATTAATTTTTGAATCTCGCCTTATAAATAGGAGCAGAACTTGTTCGAGGAAACGCTCACGCTTCAGAACAAGCTTGGTCTTCACGCACGCCCGTCGGCGCGCCTCGCGAAGACAGCCAGTCTCTTTCGCAGCACCATCACAATTACCCATGAAAAACACACTGTTGACGCCAAGTCCATTCTCGGGTTGATGACAATGGCGCTGCCGTGCGGAAGCGTGGTAAAGATTGCAGCCGACGGTCCGGATGAAAAAGATGCCGTGCAGACCATTGCCGACCTTTTTCGAGATCGCTTCGGTGAAGACGAATAATTTCTTTTAAGAGAAGACGAATGAGCTCCGAAGAAGAAATTAAAGTCCCGGCTTCCCCGGACGAAAAAGAAAAAAACGGAACGGAACAGGTTCCTCAGAAGGAAAAAGAAAGCGTTCTTCGAGGACTTACCGTATGCCCGGGTGTTGCCTGGGGCAGCGGCATTCAGCTCATGGCGGGCGACCTGGAAATTCCTCAGTTCCCGATTGATCAGACCGATGTCCGCGGCGAGATCCAGCGCCTCCGGATGGCGGCGGCTTCTGCCGTAAAACAGCTCGAGAGACTTGGGGCAGACCTCGACGAAGATACTCCGGCGGAAGCTGCGGCTTTTCTGGATGTCTACCGGACAATCCTGCAGGATCCGACGCTTATCACGGAAACCGCTGCGCTTATCCGTGAAAAACTTGTTAATGCCGAATGGGCGCTTTCTCTTCGCCTCGAGCAGATCCGGCGCGATTTTGAACAAATCAACGACGAGTACCTGCGAAACCGCGTTGAAGACATCACCGACGTGTTCCAGCGCATTCAGCGCATCCTCGCCGGCCGCCGCTCCGCCACAAGCCTTCTTGAGGCCGAAGAGATTGAAGATTCCGTCATTCTGATTGCCGATCAGCTCGGGCCGGCGGACATGCTGCAGCTGCGGGAACGTGACGATCTGGATATCGTCGGCATCGTGATGGAAACCGGCAGCGCCACAAGCCATTCCGCGATTCTGGCTGCCAGCCTCGGCATTCCCACGCTTGTCGGCGTGGCGAATGCAATCGAACGCATCGGGACCGGGCACGAAATCCTTGTAGATGCCGATGCCGGCATCGTCAATCTCACCCCGTCCGATGAAGCAAAGAAGAACGCTGCCCGCGCCATGCGGGCCCGCAGACAGCGCAATCGCCAGCTTGTCAAACTGCGCGGCGAAGATTCGGTGACGCTCGATGGAGAAGCCGTAGAGCTTTTTGCCAACATTGCGCTTCCCGATGATCTTCCTGAAGCCCGCAAAGCCGGCGCTGCCGGCGTCGGCCTTTTCCGAACGGAATTTCTTTTCCTCAATAGGGAGGACCTGCCGAGCGAAGAAGAGCAGGTTGAGGCTTACCAGAAAGTGATCCGCGGCATGCGCGGGCGAATGACAACAATCCGCACTGCAGATATTGGCGGCGACAAGATGCTTTCACGCGAATCGCTGGCGCTTCTGGCGGATAGCGACTTTGAAGAAGCCAACCCTGCGCTTGGCCTGCGCGCACTGCGTTTCTGTTTTGCATTCCGTCCGCTCTTCATTACGCAGCTGCGAGCGCTCATGAGAGCCGCAACCGCAGGCAGCGTGAGGCTTTTGCTGCCGATGGTATCGAGCTCCTCAGATGTTCATGAGGTGCGTGCGTGCATTGAGGAAGCCGCCGCCCAGCTGGAAGCTGAAGGACTGCGCTACCGCAAGAACATTCCGCTCGGCGGCATGATTGAGCTTCCTGCTGCCGTTGCAGGTCTTTCAGACCTGCTGCCGCTCCTCGACTTCTTCTCCCTCGGGACGAATGACCTCGTGCAATACACGCTTGCAGCCGACCGCACCAATGCCTACGTTTCGCGCTACTGTGATGACTGCCATCCAGCGGTGATGCGCTTCATCGCCGAATCCATTCGCCGTGTAACCGCGGCCGGAAAAGAAATATCCGTCTGCGGTGAAATGGCCGGACGTCCCGAAATGACGCCCTTCTTCATTGGTCTCGGCTGCTCCGCGCTTTCCATGGATCCGGCACATATTCCGACGATCAAGGAACGGATCCGCGCCCTGAGTGCTGAAGATTGCGAAATCTTCGCCCGAGGCGTGCTGCGCCGCCGATCTGCGGAAAGCGTCCGGGAAGCGCTCGCCGACTTCAATGACTCCCTTAAGTCCATTGCCCAACCATCCGCGGCATCCGCCGGATAACTCGCCTTCTGCAAAGGATCAGACATTATGGCTAACGAATACGACAGGCCTCTCACTGACGAAGAGTTCGTAGAAATCGGCGAGCTTTTGGCTTCCATCCCGGAACCCTGGGAATCGATGGAACCTGACAGAATGGATGGTTTTCTTACAGCTATCGTCCTTCTCCCGGAACCCGTATCGCCAAGCTCCTGGATGCCGTTGATTTTCGACGAGGAAGGACGTCCTGACGCCATGCTTCCCAATGAAGCCGATCAGCATCGTCTTGAAGACCTTGTCTACCGCCGCTATCGGACGATCGAAAACGATCTGTCCCAGTGCCGGGCACTAGATCCCATCGTCTACGACGTGGAGGATGAGTCCGGGCGCCCGGTAGGCGGATGGGAAGCCATTGCCGCACTGGAACCTTTTGCTGCGGGCTTTCTTGAAGCCATGAACCGCTGGCCAGGTCTGCGCGAAACCGGCAGCGAGCTTGTCGACAGCGCTCTTCTTGGCATTCTTCGTCATCTTCCCACAGAGCTTCTTGGCGACATGCAGGAAGTGAAGGAAGAGCTCGAATTTGAGAGCCCGCTTGAAAACCTAAAGCAGGCAACGGAAGACCTTGCGGAAAGCGTTGCAGAAATCGCGTCCGTCACCCGAGGATTCACCCCCCGTCCCGAACAAAATCATAAAAATATCAGGCGCCGGCACTAATTTTTCCCTGTTGCGCTCTTCGGAGCGCAACGCATAACAAGCCATACCAGAACAAACACCGGCACCCCCATGAGCGCAGTTCCGATAAAAAAGCGCTCATATCCGAAAGCTTCCACGGCCATGCCGGAGAAGCCCGCCAGAAATTTGGGGAGAAGCAGCATGATGGAGCTGAAAAGCGCATATTGAGTCGCCGAATACCTCGAGCTCGTCAGCCCCGAGAGATAGGCTACAAATGCCGCACTCGCGAGTCCTGCCGCCAGATTGTCCGCCGACACGGTAGCGACAAGGAAAGTGAGGTTTGCGCCAATGCCCGCCAGCACAGAAAAAAGCAGATTGGTAAGGCTGGAAAGCACGGCTCCGGCGAGAAGCACAGGAAGGACGCCATAACGCATAGCGGCAGCACCGCCTGCAAAGGCGCCCAAAAGCGTCATGATGACGCCGAACACCTTGCTCACAGCGGCAACCTCCTCCTTCGTGAATCCAAGATCCTGATAGAAAGGATTTGCCATTACGCCCATGACAACATCGGATATTCGGTAGGTCGCAATCAGCGCAAGGACAAGGAATGCTGCCCAGCCAAATCGTCTGAAAAAATCAGTAAAGGGCCCAGCGAGTGCTGTTTCCAATCGTTCCAACAAAGAAATATGCGTGCGAGCCGGGGAAGCCTCCTCTTTCAGGGAGTCATGCTGAGGTTCAGGAGATAAGAGCGTTGCCGCCATACCGACCAGCACGCTTGCAGCCATAACTCCGTAACTCACTGTCCAGGCACCGTGCATGTACCCGGAAGCACCGTGTCCAGCCCATGCTGCAATAGCAAGCGCTCCGGCTCCTGCCCAAATCATGCCAAGCCGATACCCCGTCTGATACATAGCCGCATATGCCGCCTGCTTGCGTTCGCCTGCCGACTCAATGCGATAGGCATCGAGCGCAATATCCTGTGTGGCCGATGAGAAAGCAGCCAACATGGCCAAACCGGCAAAAACAAAAAGGGTTTTCTGAGGATCCGTAAACGCAAGTCCGAGAAGTGCGCAGGCAAGCATCACCTGCGCAGCAAGCAGCCACGCCCTTCGTCTCCCGAGTGTCCGTGAGAGAAAGGGTATCGGCATGCGATCCACCAGAGGCGCCCAGATCCACTTAAATCCATAGATCAGCCCTACCCAGGAAAAAAAGCCGATTGTTGAGAGATCTACACCAGCTTCCCGAAGCCAAAACCCAAGCGTACCGATGACCAGAAGGAGCGGAAGCCCGGAGCTGAAGCCGAAAACTGCCATACGAATTGATCCGGGTTCCAGATAGACCCTCCAGCCGCTTTTTTTATTGGAACTCGCCTTATTGCAAGCCATCAGCGGCCGCCTCCGCCCAGCACTGCCTCCGGTCCGCTGAGCCAAACCCATTTGCCTGGCTCAAGATTTTCCGGCAGCTCATAAGAGCCCACCCGGATGCGATGAAGCTTTGCTACCCTGTTTCCGCAAGCGGCAACCATTCTCTTTACCTGGTGATATTTCCCCTGGGAAATCGTAAGCTCAAGCCTCTCCGGAGCAAGCATCCTTGCCGCCTTTGCGCAAACAGGCTTGGGATCGTCATCGAGCACGACGCCGGAGAGGAGTTTTTCACAGGTATCCGGCGCCATCGGATGGCAGAGCTCCACCAAATACACTTTGTCGACATGTTTTTTAGGATGCGTAAGCCGATGCAGAAGCTTGCCGTCATCCGTAAAAAGAAGGAGTCCGGTCGTATCCCAGTCGAGGCGTCCCACAGGCTGGACTGCACGCTTGCGGAGTGGCCCCGGCAATAGCCCCATGACGGAAGGATGCGCTGAAGGTTTGAGAGAACACTCATAGCCTTCAGGCTTATTCATTGCAATCAGCGCCTTTTCACATACCGGCCATTCTTCCCCGCGCCAGGTAAGAACGAGCCCCTTCGGCTCAAAATTCTCATCGGGATCATCCGCCACTCGCCCATTAATAGACACGGCTCCCGCAAACACGATCTGTCTGCAGTCGTAGCGTGTTCCAAATCCCTGCGTGAAAAGAATATCGGCTAGAGTCATCATTTCAATTCTCCCGCATCGACCGCATAGTCCACCCAGAGCGGAGCATGATCGGAAAATTTTTCCGCAGCGTAAATGTCCGTTGACTGAGCGAGCGCCGCAATGCCTGGGGTGGCGAGTTCATAATCGATGCGCCAGCCAACATTCTTAGCGCGAGCCTGCCCGCGCTGGCTCCACCATGTATAACGCTCCGGACGCGGATCAAGGCTTCGGAACACATCTACCCAGCCCATTTCATCAAAGAGATGATCGAGCCAGGCTCGTTCTTCGGGCAGAAAACCGGAATGGTCAAGATTGCCCTTCCAGTTCTTGATGTCGATTTCCCTGTGTGCAATATTGACATCACCGCATAGAACCACTTCTCTGCCGGAATCCTTTAAAGCCTTCAGATGCGGCTCAAAACGCTCCAGAAACCGGTATTTAGCAAGCTGCCTTTCGTCAGAAGAGCTTCCTGAAGGGAAATATGCAGAAATAACCGTGAGGCGACCGAAATCCGCTTCGACACATCGTCCTTCTGCATCGAATTCCTCATCTCCAAAACCAATGCGAACGCGGTCCGGGGCTCTCCTTGACCAGAGACCGCAGCCGGAATACCCCTTTTTCAGCGCACAATGGAAGAAACCGTGATAGCCCGGAAGTGCCTTGAGTTCATCAGAGAGATCTGCTTCCTGAGCCTTTAGTTCCTGAATGCAGAGAATGTCCGCATTCTGTTTCTTGAACCACTCGAAAAATCCTTTCTTAGCCGCAGATCGAATACCGTTGGCATTAAAGGTAAGAATGCGCAGCATGCACTCTCCTCAATGGAATATGTTCAGACAATTGTGTGATTTCTAAAACTTCTGCAAATGCAGGCAGCAACGTTAGCCAGCGATCGCATATTGTCGCATGCAGTCGAAGCCGTCATTTCTTGCTTCACGGCCCGACCTTGAACGCTCGGGGTTCTCCGGCCCCTTAACTATAATTCGCGGGATAAGTATTCCTCTGCATTTCTGCGGAAGCGCTACCAACTGAGCCAACAGCTGATTTGCGCTGCCGTTAAATGATTTTTTCCCTCTGTCACATCATGCAATCGACCAAGCAGCAGTTCATCGAATTCGCCCTGGATGCAGACGTTCTTCGCTTCGGCGAATTTAAAACCAAGGCCGGACGTCTCTCCCCCTATTTCTTCAATGCCGGACTCTTCAATACCGGCGCTCTTCTTGACAAGCTTGGGGCTTTCTACGCGCATACGCTTCTTGCTGCCCGCCAGGAAGGCCGCATTGAATTCGATATGATTTTCGGACCCGCCTATAAAGGCATCCCTCTTGCCGCCAGCGTTGCAATGAACCTTGCTCGTCTCGGTTGCGACGTGCCCTGGGCATTCAACCGCAAGGAAGCTAAGGATCATGGCGAAGGCGGCATGATTGTCGGTGCGCCGCTCAAGGGCCGCGTCGTCATCATTGACGACGTCATCTCCGCAGGTACATCGGTACGCGAATCCGTAAAAATCATTGAAGCCGCAGGTGCAACGCCTTCCGGCGTGCTCATCGCTGTGGACCGCCAGGAACGCGGCGGCAATGCTGAAGTGATGACTGAAAGCTCTGCCGTACAGGATGTGGAAAAGACTTTCGGCCTCCACGTCGCTTCCATCATCAATCTTCACGACCTGCTTGCCTTCATGGACGGTCCCTCGGAAAAAGCCAAGGCGGTCGCCGGCTACCGCGATGCCGTTGCGCAGTACCGTCAGCGCTATGGCGCCTGATTGACCAAGCGCTGTTTCACGTGAAACAGCCTATTGAAAAAAATCCCCGGAAAGCCTAAAGAGCTCCGGGGATTATTCTTTTCAGAGGATCTGATCAACCGGCAATGCGCTTTCTCAGAAGCTCATTGAGCTGTCCGGGATTGGCCTTGCCCTTGGTTGCTTTCATGCACTGACCTACAAGCGCATTGAGCGCCTTTTCCTTGCCGCCCTTGAATTCCTCCACGGACTTCGGATTTTTGGCGATCACTTCGTCAACGATAGCTTCAAGCGCACCAGCGTCGGAAATCTGCTTCAGGCCTTTGCTTTCAATAACCGCATCTACATCCTGGCCTTCTCCGGCCCAGATGGCAGTGAAGACTTCACGCGCACCTTTGTTGGAAATGGTTCCATCGGCGATTCGAGAAAGAAGCTTTACAAGAATTTCAGGCGTAACCGGGGCGGATGCAAAGCACATGCCTTCCGTCTGGTTGACAGCGGCCGCAACCTCACCCATCACCCAGTTGGCAGCGATCTTCTTATCCTTCACGCCATCAGCTACAGCGACGTAATAGTCGGCGATGTCGCGACTTCCCGTCAGAATGGAGGCATCGTACTCAGAAAGACCAAAATCCTTCATAAGACGTTCCCGCATGGCATCAGGGAGCTCAGGCATCTCGCTGCGCACCCGTTCAATCCATTCATTGCTTACTTCAAGCGGGAGCAGATCAGGGTCCGGGAAGTAGCGATAATCCATCGAATCTTCCTTCGTGCGCATGAGACGCGTTTCGCCCTTATCAGGGTCATAAAGCCGCGTAGCCTGCACCACCTTTCCGCCGCCCTCAATCAGCTCGATCTGGCGCTCAACCTCATAGTTGATGGCTTCTTCCAGGAAGCGGAACGAATTGAGATTCTTGATTTCGCAGCGAGTACCGAATTCCTTCTGACCGACAGGACGTACGGATACGTTGGCGTCGCAGCGGAAATTGCCCTCCTGCATGTTGCCTTTCGACATGCCGAGCCAAACCACTAATGCATGAAGCGCACGGGCATAGCCCACTGCCTCAGCGGCGGAGCGCAGTTCCGGCTCCGTCACGATTTCCAGAAGCGGTGTTCCGGCGCGATTAAGATCGATGCCGGAGTGTCCATGAACAATGCCGTGAACCGACTTGCCGGCATCTTCCTCAAGATGCGCACGAGTGAGGTTGATGGTCTTCATGTAGGGTTCGCCGTTTTTCGGTTCCACGGCAAAAGTCACTTTGCCGCCGACAACAATCGGCAGCTCAAACTGACTGATTTGATAGCCCTTCGGAAGATCCGGGTAAAAATAATTCTTGCGGTCGAAAACCGAATGATTAGCCACGCGAGCGCCGATCGCGAGACCGAAGCGAATCGCACGGTCAACGGCTCCCCGGTTAAGCACTGGCAGCGCTCCAGGCAGAGCAAGATCCACGTAGCAGGCGTTCACGTTCGGTTCATCGCCGAAATGGCACGGCGCGCCCGAAAAAATCTTGGAATGGGTCGAGAGCTGAACGTGCGTCTCAAGACCAATGACAACTTCCCATTTCATCTTGAATTTTTCCCTTTAAACGTTCGTCTGCTCAATAGCCCTTCGGATGGCGCTGATGCCAGTCGGTGGCCTTCTGCCATGCATCAGCCAGATGCAGGAGCTTCGCTTCGGTGAAGTGTTCACCAAGAAGCTGCAAACCGATTGGACGACCGTTCGAATGGATGCCGCAGGGCATGGAAACGCCGGGCAGACCGGCAAGCGAAGCCGGAACCGTATAAAGGTCAGAGAGGTAGGCGGAAACCGGATCGGCATTAGCCCCAAAATCGTAAGCCGTACCAGTGGTAACCGGACAAGCAATGGCATCGACCTTACGGAAAGTCTCATGGAATTCACGCGCAATGAGGCGACGAACTTTTTGAGCCTTTAAGTAGTAGGCATCGTAATAACCGTGCGACAGCACATAGGTGCCGATCATGATGCGGCGCTTCGGTTCCGGACCAAACCCTTCATCGCGCGATTTTTTCATCATGTCGCCGATATCGGTATATTCCGCCGCACGATGGCCGTATCGCACGCCGTCAAAACGCGAAAGGTTGGAGCTCGCCTCAGCACAGGCGACGACGTAGTAAACCGGAACGCCGAGCTTAGCCATCGGCAGTTCAATATCTACGATCTCCGCGCCTTCGCGGCGATAGAAATCAAGCACTGCATCAATGGAAGCGCGGACTTCGGAATCAAGGCCGTCTCCCATCCAGGAGCGCGGCACGCCGATCTTCAGCCCCTTCACCGACTTGCCAAGATCCCGGGAGAAATCTTCCCGGGGCATATCGACGCTCGTTGAATCCCAGGGATCATGGCCCACCATAGAGCCGAGCACCATAGCGCAGTCCTCAGCTGACTGACCGAGAAGACCTGCAGTATCCAGCGAAGATGCAAAGGCGATCATGCCGAGTCTCGACGGCCGGCCGTATGTAGGCTTCATGCCGGTAATGCCGCAGAACGCTGCGGGTTCGCGAATGGAGCCGCCCGTATCCGTCCCGGTTGCAATCGGCACCAACCCAGCTGCAACGGCGGCGGCTGAGCCGCCCGAAGAACCGCCGGGAACTGCGTTGGCATCCCAAGGATTCCCCACACGTCCGTATGCGGAATTTTCATTACCCGATCCCATCGCGAATTCATCGCAATTGAGCTTACCCATGCAAACCATGCCGGCGTCCTTGAGGCTGCGCACGACAGTCGCATCAAAGGGGCTCATATAGCCTTCGAGCATGCGGCTCGCTGCCGTTGATGCCCACTCTTTGGTGACAAAAATGTCTTTATGCGCAATGGGGATGCCGGTGAGCGGAGTCGCCTGCCCGGCGGCAATACGTCTGTCGGCTTCTTCAGCCTGACGGATCGTTTCCTCGGGGCGGACATCAAGGAAAGCATTCAGGCCGCGGCCTTCTTCGATGCGTTCGAGATAGTCGCGGGCAAGTTCAACGGCAGACACCTCGCGGCTCTGAAGTCGCCGGGACAGTTCGGCGACGGAGACAAAAGTTTTTTCCATGGGTGAAACTCTTCCGGAAACGTTATTCGATCACCTGAGGGACAAGGAAATAGCCCTCGGATTTTTCCGGAGCATTCTTCATGTTCTCACTGCGGTTATTGCCTTCAGTGACCACATCTTCACGCAGGCGCTCCACTCCGTCATGCGGATTCGGCATGGGCTCAATTCCTTCGGTATCAACCGAACGGATTTCTTCAATCATCTGGAAAATATCGTTGAGCTCGCCCTGCATGACCTTGATCTGTTCTTCAGAAATATCAATGCGGCCGAGATCTGCGATACGGCGAATATCGCCAGCGCTTAAAGGCATAGTGACGTCTTCCGGAAAGGGATGAGAAGGAGCGTACGTTCAGAGGACGGAAACAGATAAAAAATCCGTAACAATCCCACACAAAGGCCAGAAGGCGAGGCCTGAAGCGCTGCTCCTTGGAAAGGGTGAGTTAGTTTATCATTGCTTATTTATGCGTGCGGTATTCGGCCTTGGATGTCCGGGTACTGGATTTTTGCCTGTCTGCGCGAGGCGATTCAAAGCGAAACAACGATGTTCGGCTTCTTTCGAAACTACTTCTCCAATGATCTCGCCATCGATCTCGGTACGGCCAACACCCTGATTTATGTCCGTGGTAAAGGCATTGTTCTCAATGAGCCGAGCGTTGTCGCCATCCGCCAGGAAGGCGGGCCAAACGGCAAAACGACCATTCACGCTGTCGGTAAAGCCGCCAAACAGATGCTCGGCCGCGTTCCAGGCAACATCAGCGCCATCCGTCCGATGAAGGACGGCGTGATTGCAGACTTTACGGTCACCGAACAGATGCTCAAGCAGTTCATCCGCATGGCGCATCCGTCAAGGCTGTTTGCTCCTAGTCCGCGCATCATCATTTGCGTACCCTGCGGCTCCACGCAGGTAGAGCGGCGCGCCATTAAGGAAAGCGCGCTCGCTGCCGGCGCATCTGAGGTTTATCTGATCGAAGAGCCCATGGCTGCTGCCATTGGTGCGGGACTCCCCGTCAATGAGGCTGCCGGCTCCCTTGTTGTCGACATCGGCGGCGGCACTACCGAAGTGGGGCTGATTTCACTCGGCGGCATGGTCTACGCAGGATCCATCCGCGTAGGTGGCGACAAATTCGACCAGGCAATCATCAATTACATCCGCCGCAACTTCGGCATGCTGATTGGCGAACCCACGGCAGAGCTCATCAAGAAAAAGATCGGCTCCGCTTTCCCCGCCTCCGAGATGATGGCAATCGAAGTCAAGGGCCGCAACATTGCCGAGGGCGTACCGCGCACCTTTACCGTTCACTCCAATGAAGTGCTTGAGGCGCTCTCCGAGCCGCTTAATCAAATCGTGGTAGCCGTCAAGAATGCCCTCGAGAAAACTCCCCCGGAACTTGGTGCCGATATTGCTGAGCACGGCCTCATGCTGACAGGCGGAGGCGCTCTTCTGAGAGACATCGATCAGCTGCTCAAGGAAGAAACCGGCCTGCCGGTGCATGTTGCCGAAGAGCCGCTCAACTGCGTAGTGAAGGGCTGCGGCATTGCGCTGGAGAATATGGATAAGCTCCGCACCGCCTTCGCTGTCGGCTGATTATCGAGCCGGCAATGGCCTACGGAGCTCCGCCGCTATTCCGCCAGGGCGTATCCGCCCGCGCGCGCTTTCTATTCTTTCTTATGCTTTCGCTGGCAGCCATCCTTGTTGATGGCCGCCTGCGTTCGCTTGATGGCCTCAGAAGCACGGTAGTGAGCTTTACATCTCCCATCGTAGAGGCGATCCACCTGCCTGGCCGAATTCTCGGTGAAGGGCAAGGTTATTTCATGAGCAAGCGCCGCCTTAATGAAGAAGTGCAGCGGCTCTCCGAAGAAAATCAGCTCCTGCAGCTCTCGGCTGCACGTTATGAGGAAGTGCAGCAGGAAAACGAATCTCTGCGGCGCCTCATCAATACCGTTCCCAGAGCAGCAGATAAAGTCGCGACGGCAGAAGTCATCGGCCGCATTGCAGATCCATTCTCCCGCCGGATTCAGATCAATATCGGCTCCCGGGAAGGCGTTGAGATCGGCATGCCGGTAATCGGCCCTTTTGGAGTTCTCGGACAGATTTCCCGTGTTGTTAATCGTCTTTCCGAAGTAACTCTCCTCACGGACCACACCATTCGCCTTTCTGTCATCAACCGCAGAACGGGTGCCTTCTTCATCCTTTCGGGCACGGGCGACGACAGTCTTTCCGTTCTCTTCGCATTACCCTCGGCGGACATTCGCCCTGGTGATGAACTCATTACGTCAGGGCTCGACAATCTTTTCCCGAAAGCCATCCTTGCTGCGCGCGTTACAGCTACCAGTTATCAACCTGGAGAGCCCTATCAAAGGGTGGAAGCGGCTGCCGTTGCTGATGTTGAAGACATCCAGTTCGCCACTGTCGTTCTCGCAAATCCCAACCCTGCCGCCGGGCTTGAAGAAGCGGCTGCCCCCTCACGTTTTGAGCGGAGGTCCCGTCGATGAACAAGCTTGATTACTCATCGCTCCCTGAAGACAGCGATGCCGGCAAGCTCGAACATCCGGCCTCGCTCTCATGGGTGCTCTTTACCTTCTTCTTTTCCATCGTTATCAGTATTGCAGCCCAGCAAAGCTTCTGGATGCCCAATTTTCTGGCACTCACGATCATTTTCTGGACGCTGCGGCAGCCCGAAAGCGCCGGCATGACGGTTGCTTTCTGCTGCGGCATTCTGATGGATGTGCTCAATGGTTCTGTTCTCGGACAGCAGGCGCTTGCCTTCGTGACGCTCTGCTATTTCACGACAACACTCGCGAGACGCATCTCTTGGTTTGGCCCCTTCGGACAAAGTCTCCACATCTTGCCGCTCCTGCTGCTTTCTCAAGTACTTGTGATGCTTGTGCGTCTCTGGTTTGACGGACTCTGGCCGGGTTGGGAGTGGTTCCTGCAGAGCCTGACTGGCGCCGCTATCTGGCCGCTTTGGTCCAAGCTTCTCAAGCCGCGCTCATCACGCGTCACATCACTCTGATCCTCGGGGGAAGATGCACTCATGGCCCTCGAATCTCTGGAATTCAAAGAGGAAGACTCTGACGCCGAGGCATTTAGAAGGCGCCTTGCCTTTGCCTTCGGCATGGTGATTCTCTGCTTCAGCTTGCTCGTCATGCGTCTTGCCTGGCTGCAGATCATCAAACAGGATACTTATCAGCAACGGGCAGAACAAAACCGTACCGTTACCACAACCAATCAGGGATCAAGAGGATTGATCTTTGATCGCAACGGCACATTAATTGCCGGCAATCGTCTCTCCTGGTCGATTGAAATTACGCTGGATCAAACTGTTGAGCCTATCAACCGGTTGATTGACCGTCTTGCGGAAGTCATCAAAATCACGCCTGCCGATCGCAGACGCTTTCGCAGATTGAGAGAAGATCTGAATCGCTACGACGGCATTCCCATCCGTACAGACCTCACTGACGCGGAGGTAGCCGCCTTTACGGCCCAGCGCTGGCGATTCCCCGGCGTGGACATCAATCAGCGCGAGCACCGTATTTATCCGGAACATGCTCTTGGCAGCCACATCATCGGTTACGTCAGCTCACTCTCCCTCAATGACAAGAAGCGTCTCGACTCTGAAGGCGTCCTTGCGCTCTATCAGGGCGAGCGCGAGATCGGCAAAGTAGGACTTGAACGCAGCTATGAGCACATTCTGCACGGCACTCCAGGTCATGAAACACTCGAAATCACTGCCGACGGCAGATCTGTGCGCACGCTTGAGTTGATTCCTGCCCATCCAGGGAAAAATCTCCGCCTCTCAGTGGATATGAATCTGCAGAGCGTGGCAGAAAATGCCATGAAGGGGAAAACCGGTGCCATCATCGCCATTGAGCCTCGTACAGGCGAGATTCTCTCTTTTGTATCGCTTCCTACATACGACCTCAACCTTTTCCCGGGCGGCATTGACCCTGAGTCCTGGAGCTATCTCAATACTGCCGAAACAAAGCCGCTTCTCAACAGAGCCATGCGCGGCATCTATCCTATCGGCTCAACTTACAAACCCTTCATGGCCCTCGCCGGCCTTGAGACCGGCGCGGTAACTGCTGACTTTATCCTTAACGATACCGGCGTCTTTCAGGTTGGGAACCATCGCTTCCGCGACGTTACCGGCTCCCCAAAAGGTCCGCTTAATCTGCGCAAATCCATAGCGGTGTCATCCGACATCTATTACTACTGGCTCTCCACCCAGATTGGCGTCGATGGCATTTACAACTTCATGAAGCAATGGAAGTTCGGAGCCAAAACCGGCATTGACCTTGTAGGCGAGCAAACCGGGATTCTCCCCAATCGGGAATGGAAGGAGCGACGCATAAAGGAACCCTGGTACGTGGGCGACACACCGTCCCTCGGCATCGGTCAGGGCTATAACGCCTTCACGCTTTTGCAGCTCGCGCATGCCACGGCTACGCTCGCCAACCGCGGCGTCATCATGACTCCGCACCTGGTAAAGAGCATCGAGGACCCGATGACAGGGGAAATAACCCGCGTAGACGCAGAGTCGACAGGAAAAATCCCTCTAAAACCAAGAAATATCGATGTGGTGACTGCTGGAATGACGGATGTCACCACTTCCGGCACAGCACGAGGCATTTTCCGTGACGCCCCATACAGCGTCGCCGGCAAAACAGGCACGGCCCAGGTAGTGAGCATTGCCCAGGACTCTCGCTATGACGAAAAGAAGCTATCGCGGGAGCTCCATGACCATGCACTCTTCATCGCTTTTGCACCTGCCCGCAATCCACGAATCGCACTCGCCGTTCTTGTTGAAAACGGCGGGTTCGGCGCCCGTGCAGCAGCTCCAATTGCCCGGGAAATGATGGACTACTGGCTCACAGGAGAAAATAAGCTCGGCCTCCCGCCTCCTAAAGGTGTTCCTCTTATTGATACGAAATCGAAGGAAGAGCGCCGTCAGAAAAGGAGCAATCCGTCATGACGAATGAATTCTCCCGACTGTCTGCTCTGTCGGGACGCTGGCTCCTCTCCAGAGTTCTGCGCTTTGATCTGATGCTGCTTGCGATCGTGATGTGCCTCATCACGATCGGATTCATCACGCTTTTCTCCGCAGGTTATTCCTTCCCCTGGCGCATTGAGGACCAGATCCGAAATCTCATCGTCGCTGCCGGCGCCATGTTTGCCACTTCGCTCATCCCTGTGAAGTGGATCCGGCGCGTTGCACTGCCGTGCTTTGCCGTCGGCTGCCTCCTGCTTCTCGCAACCGCCGTTGCAGGCATTACGGTAAAAGGCGCCACTCGCTGGCTCAATATCGGCATCCGCATCCAGCCATCAGAAATCATGAAGCTCGCCGTGCCGATGATGCTTGCCTGGTATTACTGGAAAAGAAGCGAATCGCTCGCTTGGTGGGATCACATCGTCGCCTTCGGATTGCTCCTTATTCCGGCAATTTTCATTATGCGTCAGCCGGATCTGGGAACGGCCATTCTTGTTTCCATTGCCGGACTCTCTGTCATTTTCTTCGCGGGTGTAAGCATCAAGGTCGTCATCGCCTGCGTCTGCCTTGCGCTGCTTTCGCTGCCGCTCTGCTGGACTCTGCTTCATGACTATCAGAGAGAACGCATCCTCACTCTGCTCGATCCTACGCTCGATCCACTGGGGAAGGGTTTTCATATTCTGCAGGCGCTCATTGCCATCGGTTCAGGAGGGTTTACCGGCAAAGGCTGGATGGAAGGCACTCAAGCGCACCTCGACTTTATTCCCGAGCGAACTTCAGATTTCATTTTTGCCGTCTTCGGCGAAGAGTTCGGCTTTGTCGGTGCAGTGCTTCTCCTCTTTATGTACCTTGCGCTTGTGGCTCGAAGCTTCTTCATCGCGGCCTGGGCGCCTTCGCGCTTTTCGAGACTTCTTGCCGGTGCTATCGGCGTCATCTTCTTTACCTACACTTTTGTCAATATCGGCATGGTGAGTGGAATTCTTCCTGTGGTCGGCGTGCCGCTGCCTTTCATGAGCTACGGCGGAACAGCGCTTCTGATCCTCGGCATCTCCACAGGTATCCTGCTTTCCATATCCGCAGAATCAAAGGATTAGGAGACCCCCCTTCATGCGGCTCCCCATCATTTCTTATCTTTCCATCCTGGCCGGTGCGGCTGCTCTGCTGACGCTTTCCGGGTGCAGCACAAACTCCCGCTACTACGGCAACGACGGTCCTCCGACTGTATTCACTGGATCTGGCACTGAAAGCGCAGTTCCTAAAGTCGAGCCTTTCCGGGCAGCCGCTAATCGCCCTTATACGGTGCTCGGCTCAAGCTATACCCCGATGACAACCGACGCGCCTCTGCGCCAGCGCGGTGTTGCATCCTGGTACGGCAAACAGTTTCATGGGAACAAAACCTCGATCGGCGAGATATACGACATGTATCAGCCGACCGCCGCGCATCCGACAATGCCGCTGCCTTCCTACGCACGCGTAACGAATCTTTCCAATGGGCGCTCCATCATCGTGCGAGTCAATGACAGAGGGCCCTTCCTGCATAACCGCATCATTGATCTTTCTTATGCAGCAGCCAAAACGCTTGGGTATTCCAGCGCCGGTACTGCCAATGTAGAAGTGCGCCGCCTTACCTGGGATGAAATCCGATCGGGCTCCTGGCAACAGAGCAGCATCAGCACAACGCCGCTCTCGCAGCCCACGTGGAAAGCACCTTCCGATACTGCAGGCATTACGTCAGCAAAAGCTGGCTGGGGCGTGCAGATCGGCTCCTTCTCGCAGGAAAGCAATGCGCGAAGCTACGCCGCTCATGCCGATGCGGTTCTTTCTGCAACTGGCGGCATGAAGGGCGTGCGCATTGTGAAGGACGGCTCGCTCTGGAGGGTAATCGTCGGCAGCGGCATGACGCATGACAAAGCCGCACAGTATGCACGCAACATCAGTTCTGAGCTCGGTGTTCAAGCTTTCAGCATCGAGCGATAACCTGCCGCCGAATCCTTGACCTGCAAAAGAAGGAATAGGATTGCACCCATATGCTGAGAAAAAGGCTTCCCGAATTCCCGGCCGGCCTCCCTTTCCTCACTGAATTGCTTGACGCTAAGAAAATGACGACGCTAAAGGAATACATTCACCACGCCTGGGAAGGCGAAACCCTTGATGCCATGAAGGCATTCATCCGCATTCCTTCCAAAAGCTCTGCCTTTGATGCAGAGTGGGAAAAGCATGGTTTTCTTCTGGAAGCTGTGAAGGATGCTGCTCAATGGGGGAAAAAGCGCTTCCCATCGGGCACCTTCGAAATTCTCTCGAAGCCAGGTGTTACTCCGGCACTCTTCATTGACCTGCCCGCTTCTGATGGGCACACCGGCCGTCCCGTCTTTTTTTACGGACACTTCGACAAGCAGCCTGAAACCAACGGCTGGTCTGAAGGACTCGGCCCGTGGCTGCCGGTCGTAAAGAACGACCGTCTTTACGGACGAGGCTCTGCAGACGACGGCTACAGCTTCTACACAGCGCTTACGGCCATTCTGGCGCTTGAAGCTGCTGGAACGGCCCATCCTCGCATAGTAGGTTTCTTCGAAACCGACGAAGAATCCGGCTCCAAAGACCTTGGTGCCTATCTGCATGAAATAGCGCCTCGCTGCGGTGACCCTTGCGTCCTGGCTATCCTTGACCTCGGCATCTGCGATCACCACCGCCTCTGGCTAACAAGCAGCTTGCGCGGCGTTGTCGGCTTCAAGCTCAAGGTGGAAGTTCTTACACACCCCGTACACTCCGGCATTGCAAGCGGCATTGTCCCGAGCTCCTTTGCTGTCATGCGCGAGCTCCTTGACCGTCTTGAGGATCCAAGGACGGGCCGTGTACTCCTTCCCGAATTTCATGTTTCCCTGCCTGAAGAACATAAAAAAGCCATTGAAAGATGCGCTGCGATCCTTGGCAAAGAAGTCATCAAATTTCCCTTCGCCGGCGATACGGAACCGCGTTCATCAGATCCCGTTCAGGCCATCCTAAGGAATACGTGGGAACCAACGCTTTCCATCCTCGGTGCTGACGGTCTTCCCTCGACCTCTGAGGCGAGTGCGCTCCTAAGAGCCTCAACGAGCCTGTCGCTCTCCTTCCGCATTCCTCCCAGAGTTGATCCCCAGGCGGCGCTTAAAGCGGCCGTCGCCGCAGTAACTGAAAATGTGCCCTCGCATGCCCGCGTCACCGTCTGGGATTGCCGAGCGGAAGGCGGCTTTGAGGCTCCGGCTCTTGCCCCCTGGCTTGAAGAGGCAACGCACGCCGCCAGCAAATCGTTATGGGGAAACGACTTCGAATATTGCTTTGAAGGAGCAACAATCGGCACGATGAAGGACTTCTCTTCTTCATTCCCGAATGCTTCCTTCCTGAATCTAGGGGTGCTCGGTGCTGAAGAAAATGCTCATGCTCCGAATGAGTCTCTTCCTCTCGACTATGTCAGGAAACTGACCGAAGCAATCGCTGACATTGTTGCTGCCGTTCCGCAAAAGGATTGATCCCATGCGCCGCGACTGCGTTACTCAGGTCATTGTCCGCTGGAGCGATGGTGAAGAAGACAACTTCGCCACGCCTTTTGAAGCTGAAAATTACATCAACTACATGCTCGATGAACTGGGGGAACCCATCGCTGCATGGCTTGAAGATATGTCCGGTCGAAAGAAGTGGGACTACCGAATCGTTGAAGACGAAGAAGGTACGCTCAGACTAGCAGACTGATTTCTCAGGAGATTTTTCATGAATTGTCCGCTTTGCAGCGAAAAGCCCATAGGAGAATTCTGGAGAGGGCGTCACTTCTATGCTATTGATGCCGGAAACGATGATTTTCCTGCATATATCCGCATCGTCGCTCGCGATCATATTGCAGAAATGAGCATGCTCAGCCCGGCACTCAAATCAGAGTTACGCGCTCTATTGGATGCCGCAGAAGAGGAGATGCTGGCAGCACTTGCGCCCGACAAAATGAACTGGGCGCAGTTCGGCAATATGGTGCCTCACCTGCATTGGCACCTCATTGCCCGTTGGAAGGATGACGGCTGGTTTCCGGAATGTCCATGGGGACCGCGTCAACGCCCGGTTGCTGCAGAACTTTCCCGGAAGCGTCGCAACGAAGCGTTGGAACTGCTCCCTCAGCTCGCCCAGCGCTTTTCCGAAGTTGAAAGTCGTTTCTAGCGGCAATGTCTTCAGGGCTGACAAGCGGAAAATTTACCGCCTTCCCGGCCTTTAAAGGTTTTTATGAGGAGCTTGTTTTCATCCTGAGAGATATTAGGGAAGACAAGCTCCACATAGCCTTTACGCGGATTGCGCTCCATTACGATGACATTTTTGAGCGACCAGGCGCTTGCAGCTTCGCGCGCCCAGTTTTCAGCCTGAAGTCTCTCCGGTGTTCGGGCAATCTCTATTCCCCAGCCTTTCCCATCAAGCGCAAAAAGCTTCCCATTCTGCAATCCTTCCTGAACGAGCTTTTCAAGCGCCTTTGCAGCCTTTACTTCCGTACTGTAGGGACCTGCATACACAATTCGCTCCGCAAGATCCACAGCCTTGATCTGAACTCTGTCCATCCAGCCGATGCGTTCTATGGAAGTCCTCAGTTTTTTAAGGTTTTTCTCTGGGATTGGACCGAACCTCAGGCAAATGGCATCTTCGGGTTTCGGCAGCTTTGACTCTGCTGATTTAAAGAGCGGAATAGTTCGGGGATTCAACTCTCGAACCTCTTTTTCTTTTACTGGGGGCTCTTCCCCCTGAGCCCTTTCAGGCACCGCGATTACGATGGGCTTTGCGAGTGTGAAGCCATCCACGGCGGCGTTCGCGGACACAGGCACCGTTCGCATCACCTTCTCCTCGCGATTCATCACGAGTAACGCTGCCAGACCTGCAGCAATAAACGCCAGAATAACTGCAAGCACTCTCATGACTCGTTTGCCTTTATCGACCGATGCCGCGCTTGAGCTGCCAGTCCAAGCAGCACGAGGTTATGCTGAAGCATCAGATTCGGGACCAACCCTCTAAGCCTCGGCTCGATGAAACGCGCAGCCCCTCCAGCAAGCACGACCCGTGCGCTTCCGCTTCTTTTCACTAATTCCTCATACGCAAGCTTCACAAGACCCGCCTGCGCATCCATGATGCCGGTTGCGATTGCATTCAGCGTGTTTTGAGGAAAGTCCTGCCACTCACCGAGCTCGCCTTTTAAGAGTGGAATTCCGTCCTCCAGGCACTTCTTCATCATCGTAGGCCCCGGAGCAATGCGGCCGCCCAGAAATGCATATTGCCCTTCAGCCTCGCAAAGCACAGCATCCACCGTAGTGGCAGTTCCCATTTGCACGACCAAAAGAGACTGTCCCGGAGCTGCATCAATGGCACCCAGCGCAGCGCACCATCGATCGGCCCCTAATTTGCCTGGTGCGCTGTATGTGTTCCTTAGCGTGAGGTCGTCGCTTACGAATGCGTTTTGAGAACGAACCCAGTTCCAGGAAATGTCATGATCATTAAAAAACTTAGTCGCTGAAAATGCGAGTTCAGGCGCTGCAACCGTGCAGCCGATAACGCGATCAGGCGCCAGTTCCAACCAATCTGAATAGAGCCTTTCCTTAAAGCCGCTCTGCCCGCGATGAACTACCGTATGTGGTGTGCGCTCATCACCAAGAAGCGCCCATTTGAGCGCGGTATTTCCCAGATCAATCAGAAGAGTCTTCACGGTCGTCACTCCCTATGAGAATTACCGAGCAGCGAAACCAGTTCACCGGAAAGTTCCGATTTCTCTCCACGCCGCCCCTGCAGAATAAGCCGACCCAAAGCATCAATTCCCTTGTTTATGCCTTCAAGCGGGACATCTGGCTTGTCGAGCGTGCGCCAGGCTACTGATTTTCCATAAAAGGCATCATAAAGTGGCCATTTATCAATAATTTCTGAAAAATCATGAGATTTTTCAATTGCCATAAATGTATTGATCAAATCAGAGACGATCAAACCAAGGAACTCTCCACGCATGGTTGGATCACTCATGCTTACGCGCGTAGAAATAGCTCGGATAGGCCATCCGGCAGTTGTCACGCCTCCCGGAGCAATACTCAGATTCAAACCGACCCCGATGACGATGCTGCGGACTCCGTTTGCATCTCCAACAGTTTCGATAAGAATGCCCCCGGCTTTTCCTCCGGCAGTCCAGACATCATTCGGCCACTTAACCAGGACCTTTTCGTTGGAGGCCATAGAAGCAGATCGAGCAATCGACATCGCCGCAGCAATCGAAAGCATGCCCGGAGGAGCGCTTAGCAAGCCATCTCTGAGCGGAAGGCCAAGCGAAAAAATCATTGCAAGCTCTGCCGTCTGCCATCCACGACCGTGCGTACCCCGCCCTGCGGTTTGACGCTCCACAGTAAGCAGCACCGGATGTCGAAAAGCATTTCGCCGCGCCGCCGCCTTCAGATCATCGTTGGTAGATCCTGTTTCCTGCCGCCAATTCACTTCCACCGACGTCGGAAGCGAGTTGTTTAATGCATTGAGGAAATAATTACTGGACATAGACGCTCTGCTATTGCTTAGCTAAGATCGATCAAGGGCTGAAGCGCTCCATTTTGACACAGCTATCTGCCGGCCACACCCGCCGACCATTCATCTCCAGAGTTCTCTTATCAGGCATGCCTCGGTTGTCCCAAAAAATCACGTCGAAACTCTTTGTACTGGCGTTCTTTGCATTTCAGTCCACGCATGCCGCAACGCTGCTTATTGATCTTGAGAGTAACCAGACCATACTTGAGGAAGCTCCAGCTGCGCCTGTTTCTGCGGAACCTATGCTGCCTCTAATGGCGGTCTATACGGCGCTTGATATTGCGAAAGAAACTGCAGTTGACCTTTTTGAGAACGTGCCCAATCCCTGGGGAGACGCAGTTAAAACGAGAAAAGATACCGTCGAATCGTCCCAAACCGTCGAATTAGCGACGGTCCTTCAGATCGCACTGATGAACGGCTCTCCAGATGCTGTAGAGGCAATTGCGCCATCCCTAGGGCTCTCTAAAGAAGAATTTACTCGACAGATGCAAATGAGAGCAGAAAAACTTGGCATGGCATCATCCCGATTTTCGTACCCGTGCAGCACTTCAGAGTCATGTATTTCTTCTGCCGAAGATATAGCGCATCTGGCACAGGCGCTTTTCCGGGATTTCTCCATTTCCCGAATTTGGGCTGCTCAGCAGCGCTTTACCGCACCCGGTTTGCCGCCGCAAACAACTTCCAATTTTCTGCTGATTCATAGTCCTGCTATTTCCGGCATTTTTATTGCCCCAGATGCTAAAAATGCCAGCGCCGTCGTGCTCTCCGAAAATCCTAGAAACTCGGGAAATCGCATCCGCAGACTTCTTGCTGTAGAGCTCGGTGCCCCAGATCAAAAAGCCCTGCGGGATCGTCTCTCTGCCCTCTTTCTCAGAGCATGGCGCGACTATGAAACGCTCAGAATTTATGGAAAAGGAACAGTAGTTGCGCAGATTCCTGTTTTCAAGGGACTCAAACGAAAAGTTGCCGCAATGCTCAATGAGGATCTCTTTGCAACGCTCTCCCGGGAACAGATGATCAGCAACGGCTCAAACGCATTTGATATCCGCGTGAGCTATTCTTCTCCCCTTGTGGCCCCCGTTGCACAGGGGAACCTCATCGCAGAAGTGAAGATTTATGCTGACGGCCGTGAAATCGCAAATGCTCCTCTCGTAGCGGCGGAAAATGTTCCTATCGGAGGTTTCTGGGCAAGATTTCGCGATACGCTCCGTATTGCTCTTGATCAGGATGCGCTGCATCCCTGAATGAACAGGCACCTTATTTTTATTTCTCTGAGTAAAGAAAATGACTGAAGCGGAAAAAAAGGATGTTGTAACAATGGATTCAGATGTCGTTCAAGACAAGGAATCCGAACAGCTGAAAGAAGCCGTGGAACAATCCGAGGCGCTCATGAAATTCCCGATGGAATTTCCGATTAAGGTCATGGGCGATGCATCTCCTGCTTTTCCCAAAGAAATTATTGAGATAACCAAATCACACTTCGAAGATTTCGACGAAAAAAACGTTGTTGTCACATGGTCTCGAACCCGCAAGTATCAGTGCGTAACGGTAACCGTTACAGCGAGATCCCGTGAGCAGCTCGACGACATGTATCGCGCGCTCACGGCTTGCCCGATGGTGAAATACGCTCTTTAAAACATAATGACCCTCACTGCCCGCGAAAATCCTGGACTGATACGTTCATGGCTTGCCTTCACGCGTCCGAAAACCTGGCTGATAGCAGTCTCCCCGGTGATTGCTTCGCTAGCGCTTGCCTGGAGCGAAACCAGGGCCTTTGAACCTCTTACAGCACTCTTCACTATTTCCATTGCCATCCTGATGCAAGCCATTTCCAACATGGAAAATGACTTGGGGTATGCAGAAAGAAATGCCGAAAGAGGAAATCGCAGGGGACTCCCGCGAGCTACCACAATGGGATGGATCAGCCTACCAACGGCCCGTATTGCCATCAGGATCGGTGCGCTCCTAGCGCTCATCAATACGGCAGTACTCATCTGGATCGGCGGCTGGATCTTTCTTCTGATCGGACTGGCTTCGCTCGTTGCCGCCTACTCGTACATGGGCGGTCCCAAGCCTATCGCTTACACACCTTTTGGAGAACTTGTCGTCCTGGTGTTTTTCGGGCTGACAGCCGTCTGCGGCACCTATTTCCTTCAGACAGGCAACATATCGATCAATGCATGCCTCCTCGGCCTCGCTCTCGGCAGCGTTGCGTCCGGCGTCCTCGCAGTCAATAATTTCCGCGACCATGCGCACGATGCCAGTATTGGACGAAACACCTTAGCCGTTGTGATCGGCAAGCCCGGCTTCCTGCAGTTATTCCGTCTTCTAATGCTCGTTCCTTATGGCTCTCTTGTCATCATGGCTGTAAACAGCAATTCGCTTTGGCCGGTACTTATCGCGTTCGCGACCCTTCCGCTGGCCATTTCAATTGCTAAAAATCTAGCCCTGAAAGAGCATGAAGAACTCAATGAGGTGATGTTCGGCTGCGTGAAGCTCGAAGGCATTTTCTCCATGCTCTTTGCGGCGGGATGCATTCTCTCCGTTTTTATAGAAAATCTTTAAAAGAAACGGGCCTTTCAATCTTCTGAGATCGCAAAGGCCCGTTTCTCCTCATATGAAGCCTACTCTCAGCACGAGAGTTTTAATCTTCCTTAGGCTGATTCTGTTCAACGGTCTTCATGCGAAGTTCAATTTCTTCGCGCGTAGCAATCGTAAAGCAGGTAATAACCTTCTGAACGCCGGAAATCTTTGCGGCTGTCTGCGCGGCAATCTGGGCTTCATCCGCCGTCACAAGCCCCATCAGGTAGATGATGCCTCTTTCTGCCACAACCTTCATCTGGTTCAAAGAGATCTTGCTGTTCCCGACAATAGAGGTACGAACTCTGGTTGCGAGAAGCGAATCAGAAAGACGCGTCGAAAGCGACGACGGCTCCATAACTGCAAGTTCGTTGACTATTCCGCGAACATCCGGACTTGCTGTGGCAATCTGCTCAACGGCCTTTCTATTCCCTAACGAGTTAATTTCTCCCGAAAGTAAGACACGACCATCATAGGCAGTCACCGTCACATGATGCTGCTGGTCTTTGCCTAGAGCCTGCTCTATTTCATAAGACACGCGTTTTTCCACAACTTCATCGCTCACGATGGAGCCAGCCGTTCGCCGATCCGTTACAACTGACGCTGTTGTTGCGGCAGCCCCTCCAACAATCAGGGGAGCGGCAATGCACCCGGAAAGCATTACCACGCCGACCGACAGGCTAAGCGCAAGGGAGGCCTTTCTGAATGAGATTCGCTGCATGAGCATCTTCAACCGTAAAAAGAGATGAACCGAAAGCCGGAACGCGTTTTAGAAGTTTAACGAGGCAGTTCAAGATCGCGCACAGGCAGAGAAGTCCTGAGGGCTTCCGCTTCGTAAACATTTGCAGTCTGGAGAATTGGCTGAATTTTCTGCCAGCTTCCAGAAAGCAGCTCCCGTGAAATGAGAACTTTATGTGAGAGATATCGAATCCTGTCTTCCTTCAACCACTTTCTAAGCACCTCTCGTATTTGCTCTGGCGAGGTATTGATGACGAAAGATGCAACCTGAAGGGAAGGAATGACGCTGAGAGCAACCCATTCCACAACGCCTTCACGAAGAAGATCCTGAAAATCCAAGCTCGCCGCAATGGAGCTTGCCACGAGAAAAATCGCCAGGCGCTCTTCTACCGTAGCAGAGTGCGTTACCAAAAGCCCTAATCGATCAGCTACGGCGCAAACTGAGGAGTAATGCGAAAGCTCACGTTGCCAAGATGCATTCTGATCACAAATCCGCAAAAGCAAATCTGCATTGGCAACCACAACTTCCGTAGTCGTCATGCACCAGTGCCGCCGCTGCATTCTGTCCTGCAGATAGAGCGTTTCATAACTGCCACAGAACGCACCTGGACCCGAAAGCGAAATCAAAAGCGGATCCTTATGGAAAGGATCGAGCAGAGCTTTAGCAACCACGCCGCGTTCAACCAGCATCAGCTTCTGAAAAAAGCCTGGCGACTCATAAATACGCTCTCCTCGCATGAAGATTGTTCGATGCCCAAGATTATTGATGACTCCTCGCATTGAGCGCGAGAGCTTCGGCGCGAACCAAGGGAGAAAAGCGGAGGTTAAAGACATATAAACAAAAATGCTGTCTACTATGTGAACAACTTACGTGAACAACTTTTATGTTGATGCGGCATTTTGTGGACAACTCCTGGATAGCCCTGGATTCTCAAAAATTCATCCCCAGTCTATCCATGTTTGCCCACAAAGCATTCATCTATCTATCCACAGCAAAATACAACTCTCATCTGCATGATAACAATAAATAAAATTAAGTTATCCACAGAAAACATCTTCCCTACTACTAACGACTGCTTATTAAATATAAAGATCTAATGGAATAAGGGAATTGAAGAAAGTGAGCAGGGGAACTCATTTTAACCTGTGGATTGTTTGTGGATACCATAGTGGTTAACGGTGAATTGTTTGTTGGTATCTTCCGTTTGTCATTGAATTTATTTGATTTTTTTATTGTTCATTATGAATCCCGAACGGGACCAGCACACTGGGTATCTGAGCCTGCATCTTTTCGAGATTGCGCGTTTGATCATCGAAGAAGATATGCGGTCGGATAGCTTCAAGGATGCTGCCTTTATCGAGTCCGTCCAGCAGAAAAAGTTCGGCTGCACTCATGCCGAAGCTTTTTAAGGTTGTGATCAATCGTTCTTCGCTGGGGGCGCCTCTGGAGGTGACAATGGAGATGCGGATGGCAGGTTTGAAGTAAGGATCCTTACTGCCCCGAGTCTGATAATCCAGACGCTGGAAGGCGGATAGCCGAGCAAATAAGTCTCTCAGTGGGCCAGGGGCATGTGGAGTTTCAGCTTTCTCCATTTCATTCTTATGGAACGCAGACAGCCCTTCTTTCTGATAGCAGCGCTCAGACTCATCGTCCGCAAGAACCCCATCAAAATCAAATGCGATCCTTAATGTTGGATCGTCATCCTCACCGTCATCCGCCATCGGATTCGGCAGCACCAATCCGCCAGGAAGTCCCGCTTCAATTGCCCGGGAAACATTAGCGGCATTAGCGGATAGAAATAGTGAAACCTTAAATGCTGAAATGTAGGGAAAGGTGGATTGTCCTGAAGTGAATGCTCCGGCATGAATCGGGAGGTGATAATGGCGGCAAGAATTGAAGAAGCGCCTCGCCGTTTCCGGCGAATTGCGAGAGAGCGCTACTACGCGAAAGGATTCTGAGTTAGGGAAGAGCTTATTGAGGCCAAGAAAGCGCTTGACGAAAGGAAAGGCTACGCCTGGTTTTAAAGGCTCATCCCTCATTCTGACCTGATAGTCCCGGAAAGCTTCATACCCTTGAGTTTCAAAAAGCTGATGTTCTTTTTCAAGGTCAAAAAGCGCTCTGGAGGAGACGGCGACGACAAGCTGTTCAGTTTGGGCTGTCATGTGGAAATTCTTGGAAGAAAAAAGGCGCCCGGAGGAGATTTCCGGACGCCTGAAACTATGGCATCAGGTGTCGATATTTCCGAAGAGCGCATTGCTCTCGATGAAGGCTCTGCGCGGCTCTACGATGTCTCCCATGAGCATTGAGAAAATCGCGTCGGCATTAGCTGCGTCTTCAATGCGTACGCGAAGCATTCGGCGTACTTTCGGATCCATCGTGGTGTCTCGCAACTGCTCCGGAGTCATCTCGCCAAGACCTTTGTATCGCTGACGGATAAGACCTTTCTCTGCCTGACGCATCAGCCAGTTGACGACCTCGGCAAAGTTCTTGACAGGAGCCTCATCTTTATCTCGCTTCACGCGAGCCCCTTCACCTATTACACCTTGGAGCATCCGGGAGCTTTCGCGAAGCTTCTGATAGTCAGCAGATAGGATGAATTCCGGCAGGACGGTAGTGGTTTTAGCATTGCCGTGCTTCATGCGATGGACCTTGAGGATGTGTTTTTCCTCCTCTTCATTCCATTGCGCTTCAACTTTAACGTTGGGGTCGCGCATTTCACGTTCGAGGCGCCTGGCGCTTTCCTGAGCGTCAAATGAATTTTCGAGCGACAGTTCAGTGCCGGCAGCAATGGCAAGAAGTACGCCGGTGTCAAGGACGTTGCCCAAGCGGGAGATAACGGCATGGGCCTGGAGATACTCGGCCACTAGGGACTCCAGTGCGCTTCCACGTATAGGAGCGTTAGTCTTTACGGCTTCCTCATTGGGATAGAGCTCTGCCCCTTTGAGCGCAAGATCCGTCAGATAGGCGCTCATTTCAGCTTCATCCTTGAGGAAGCGCCCTTTGTCCTTGCTGTTCTTCTGGACTTTATAGAGCGGCGGCTGAGCAATATACACATACCCGTTTTCAAGGAGTTCGGGCATCTGTCGGTAGAACAGCGTGAGAAGCAGGGTGCGGATGTGCGCACCATCCACGTCCGCATCGGTCATGATGATGATGCGGTGATAGCGCAGTTTTGAAATATCGAAGTTCTTACCGATGTTGGTGCCGAGAGCAAGGGTCAGCATGCGGATCTGCTCGGAATCAAGAAGCTTGTCCTGAGCGGCCTTTTCCACATTGAGAACCTTGCCGCGCAGCGGAAGAATGGCCTGATTCTGGGAGTTTCGCCCCTGTTTGGCAGATCCACCCGCGGAATCGCCCTCTACGAGGAAAAGTTCGGAGTACGCCGGATTCTTTTCGCGACAGTCGGCAAGCTTCCCAGGCAGTCCTCCGCCAACGCCGGTTTTCCGGGTGAGATCGCGTGCTTTGCGAGCGGCTTCGCGTGCGCGCGCGGCCGTGATGATCTTCTCGCAAATGATCTTGGCATCGGTCGGATTTTGCTCAAGATAAAGTTCGAGCTCACGGCCAACAATATCCTCTACTGCAGGACGGACTTCGCTGGAAACAAGCTTGTCCTTTGTCTGGGAACTAAATTTGGGCTGAGGAACCTTTACAGACAACACGCAGGTGAGGCCCTCGCGCATGTCATCGCCTTCAGGATCGACCTTAGCCTTCTTGGCGAGTTCATTCTTCGCGATATAGTTCTTCAGCACGCGAGTCATAGCTGCACGCAGGCCAGTAACGTGCGTGCCGCCGTCGCGTTGGGGAATGTTGTTCGTGTAGGCAGTGAGGCTTTCGTTGTAGCTGTCCTGCCACTGCATCGCAATTTCCACTTCCACAGGGGTTCCGCTTGAGAGAACCGTCCCTTTGGCGTGAAAAATCTTTGGGTGAAGCACCGTTCTGGACTGGTTCTTATATTCAACATAAGCAACCAGACCCTTGTCGGTTTTTAGATGAGCTTCATGCGAGGTGCGCAAATCTTTGAGCGTAATGCTCACGCCAGAATTCAAAAACGAAAGCTCGCGCAGGCGCGAGAGCAGCGTGTCGTAGCTGAACTGCGTGACTTTTTCAAAGATGGTTAAATCAGGGAGGAAGTGAACTTCAGTTCCGCGGCGATTCGTCGGCCCGAGAAGCTTCATGGGAGAAACATTTTCGAGCTTGCCTGTATGAGGATTGGGGAGCTGCTCCACGATCCTGTTTTGCACTAATCCCTTGCGGAATTCGAGGAATCTCGCCTCTCCGTCACGGCGTACAGTAAGGCGAAGCCAGGAGGAAAGCGCATTGACGCAGGAAACGCCTACACCATGGAGGCCGCCCGAGATCTTGTAGCCGTTATTGTCGAATTTACCGCCGGCATGGAGCTCTGTAAGTGCAATTTCCGCAGCGCTTCGCTTGGGATCGTGTTTGTCATCCCATTTGATCGCAGATGGAATGCCGCGGCCATCATCAACGACCGAAACAGAATTGTCGGTGTGAATCGTGACCTCAATGTGAGTCGCAAATCCTGCAAGCGCCTCATCAATGGAGTTGTCGACAACTTCATAGACAAGGTGATGCAGTCCGGAGCCGTCGGCTGTATCGCCGATATACATCCCTGGGCGTTTTCTAACGGCTTCTAACCCTTCAAGAATCTGAATGCTCGATTCGTTGTAGGCACTGGGATTCTGATCCGGATGAATTTCATCCAGATTTTGGACCTGGGGCAGCGCTTCGGGCGCTTCAATCATGGGATTTTCCGCTTCGGACATGAAATCTTTAATCCTTGGATTCGCCCCGGCATATGGAATGAACAGGGCGAATCGATGTTGGGGACGAGCCGAGAACAGCCTTTCTCAAGGCATCGTTTTTTGGAGGGAAAGCACCTCAGGCGCAAAGGCGTCGCTTAAATTCTCATCGGCATGATGAGATAGCGGAAGCTTGAGGATTCCGGCATCGTGACCAGGACGCTCTTCGGCGTGGGAGCAAAATGGAAGTCCACTTCGGAATTCTTCAGATTGGTGAGAAGCTCAATCATGTAGAGCAGATTGAAGCCAATGTCGAGTTCCCCCCATGTCCAAGGAGCATGAACCGTCTGACTAGCTTCTTCTTGCTCGGCGTTATTGCCTTGAATGAGGAGCTGACCTTCCTTGAAAAGCCATCGCATGCCGTGAAATTTTTCATTGGTAAGAATCTGCACCCGGCGAAGCGCCAGAAGAAGTTCTTCACGATTGAGGCGCACGCACTGCGGATTAGTATCTTCTGTCGGCATGACACGTTGATAATCCGGGAACTTTCCTTCAATCAACTTGGAAATGAATTCCACATTACCGAATTTGAAGCAGATCTGCGTATCACCCAGATTGACCACAACCGGTGAATCATCTTCAGGGAGGATGCGCATCAGCTCGCGCACGGTCTTGCGGGGAACAATTGCTTCGACCTTTTCATCCTGCATCATGCCGTCCACTACTGCTTCGCAATAGGCGAGACGATGTGTATCCGTCGCTACCGCACGGAGCTTTGAACCCTGGGCAACGAGCAGAACCCCCATCAGATAGTAACGAATGTCCTTTGCCGCCATAGCAAAGGAGGTCATTGTCAGAAGATAGCGAAGGGTTTTAGCGGGCAACGTAAAAGAACTTACCGGCGTCTGGGTTTTAATGATCGGGAAGTCCTCCGGCGGCAGCGTTTGAACTGTAAAACGTCCCCCAGGCACGGAAAAGGCAGCGAGTCCGTCTTCTCCGACATCAATTTCGACAACATCAAGGGGACGAAGAGCTGCAAGAATTTCAGAGGCTTTCTGTGCCGAAACCGTAAAGGTGCCCTCAGTTCCGGAGACGCCGACCGGCGCAGAGGTACGGATCTGAATATCGAGGTCCGTTGTTGAGAAGGTGACGGACTCGTCACTTTGTTCTATCAAAATGTTGCTGATAACAGGCAGGGACTGGTTGCGTTCCACAATGCCCGATACCGTCTTGACGGGTTTGAAGAGATTCTCAACAGGACTGGCAATAAGCTTCATGATCTGACTGGAAAAGCGTAATTAATCGATGTGGTGAGGATGGCAGATCGAGTTCTAGCCGCGGATCATTTGTTCAAGCACATGAATCTCATGATTGAGTTCAGCATTGCTCTGCCGTTCCTGGGTGATTTTACGAACCGCATGCATGACGGTTGTGTGATCTCGGCCCCCAAAATTTTCCCCAATTTCTGGAAGACTATGCTGCGTCAGTTCCTTCGTGAGATACATGGCGATTTGTCTTGGTAAGGCAATGTAGGCAGGTCGGCGCTTTGAGTGCATGTCTGCCACTTTGATCTTGTAGTAGTCAGCCACTGTTTTCTGAATATTCTCAATGGTAATCAGACTGTTGACGACCTGGAACTGATCCCTCAGTACGCGTTTAGCGATATCAATGGTAATTTCGCGCGACGCAGACGGCTGAAACTGCTGATAAGCGACGACCTGCTGAAGGGCGCCTTCGAGTTCACGGACATTGGACTTAAGTCGCTTGGCAATAAAAGCTGCCACTTCATCGGGAAGATTAACGCCCATAGCTTTCGCTTTATTGAGCAGAATAGCTGTTCGCATTTCGAACTCAGGAGGTTCAATAGCTACGGACAGTCCCTGAGAAAGGCGGGAAATCAAGCGAGGTTCAATATCCTTTAGCCCGCGCGTATAAGTATCTGAAGTGATGACGAGCTGCTTGTTGTGTGGGACAAGCGCTTCAAACGCACGGAAGAACTGCCCTTGGGAACCTTTGGCTCCGGAAAGCGACTGAACATCATCAATGAGGAGCAGATCGAGGTTGCGATAGCGCTCATCGAACTTTTCAAGGCTTGCGTGAGTCTTATTAGCAGACTCACGGACGGCTGCCGTGTATTCGTTAATGAAATCCTGAGCAGAGACGCAGCGGACTTTCGCCTTGGGATGTAGATCCAGGTAGCGATGGCCGATGGCCTGCATGAGATGCGTTTTGCCTAGTCCGACCCCACCGTAAATGTACAGAGGGTTGTACTGGGTGCCGGTAGTTGTGGCGACGTGTTCTGCCGCAGCTACAGCAAGTTGATTGGCATTGCCGTTGACATAGTTTTCAAACGTAAGCCCCGGTAAGAGACCGGTTTCCTCACGTCGACGCACCTCGGACTCTGACGTTCCGGCAGAGGGCTTCTGAACTTCCGTGGCCTCTTTCTGAACTGCGATGAGAGAGACGGTTACCGGCTGATCGTCATTGACGTGGGTCGCAATGCGCTGAATATTCTTGAGGTATGTATCTCGAAGAAAGCGAACTTTGGAGGCGGGAGCTTCGAGCGTCAACACTCCATTATCCGGATCCCAGGCAACGGGATTGATTACTTTGAACCACGTGTCATAGATTTTTGGTGCGCTCTGAACAAACTCTCTCAGATTGTCCAGACACTTTTGCCAAAAGACTTGCATAGGCCGAATAAAGAGCTAAACGTTGAAGGACAAGGCGGAAGTAAGTCCGACTCTTGCTATTGCCCGACGGGCAGGGATCGTTCATTTTACCAAGTTTTTTTCTGAAAATGGCAATTTCTTTGTGGATAACTTTGCAATATATTGAAATATAACTAAAAAAGTTATCCACACAGATGCCGGAAGTTCTTGAAAACTTAATTTATCCACAAAACGATGTGAATAAAGAATCCTTGAAGTAGTAGGCAATTTAAGTAATCAAGTACTTACAATTTATTGATATACACAAGAGGATGTTTTTCTCTAGATGGATATATCTACATATAGTGTTTCCGTTAGCTGTTTTACTACTGGAAGCGTTTTCCCATCCTACGGCTTAGATTGAATCTCCGGAGTACATGCAATTTTCCACAGTCCGAGGTTTGACAAGACCACGCAGATTGTTGTGTAATAGCGAGCTTTTCTAGGCTTCCTCCAGTCCCGCCCTGAATTAGGGGCGTCGGAGACCAAGAGGAATGCGTCAGAGCAGTATTCAGACTGTTTTGGATTCTTCATCCGCTGAATAGAGGCAATCCAGTCTCTACAAGCTTCTCCCTCGAGACAAAGGAAACAACATCATGGCTACCAAGCGTACCTATCAGCCCTCCAAGACCAAGCGTGCCCGCACTCACGGCTTCCTCGTTCGCAGCCGTACGAAGGGCGGTCGTCGCGTTCTGGCTCGTCGTCGCGCCAAGGGCCGTCACGTTCTCGCCCTCTAATTGCGGTTGCCCTAACACGGCTGGATGCTTGCCGTGACCGGAAGCCCGGCGGAGAACTATGGATTTCCCCGAAGCAGTCGACTTATTAAAAGCGCTGATTTCGGTGTGATATTGAGGACGCGGAATGCACAGTCGTTCCGCGTCCATTCTGCGTATTTCACAGCGGGATGCCTCGAGAATTCTGAGTTGTGTCGTGTTCGTGTAGGCATTACTGTCGGCAAACGCAATGCGCCGCTTTCTGTTGACAGGGCAATCGTGAAACGTGCTTTAAGGGAAGCAGCAAGGCTGCGGCTTCCTGAACTCAGAGAGATCCTTGCTTCGAGAAATTGCGGGCTGGATATTTCTTTGAGGCTTAAAACCGAGCTTAGTTCTCTCGGAGCATCCTCACGCAGCAGCTTGAAGGAAAAACTTCACGCTGATGCTGCAGTCCTTCTAGAGACGGTTGTGCGCCGAGCGGATCAACGCCGCAAAGCCCAGCCCGCAAAAGAAGGGAAAATATGAATTTCCTGAAGCGGCTGATGATCGGACTCATTCGACTCTACCAGCTAACTTTGTCGCCATGGGTGGGACGTGAATGCCGTTATCTGCCTACCTGCTCGCAGTATGCTATTGAAGCTTTGGAGCGTCATGGCGCTCTGAAGGGAGGGTGGATGACAGCAATGAGGCTTCTGCGATGCCATCCACTAGGCGGTAGAGGGTATGATCCGGTCCCGAATACCTTTCGCTGGCGATGCTGGTGCAGAGACTGCAAGGACATTCATGAAGAAGGAGCGAACGAGAGCGGGCGATCCTTCTTTAATCTTTAAATTACCCCTAACTCAATCCAAGAGAGCTTTATGGGAAGAGAAGTTCAGCGTGCCCTTTTGTGGGTGATCCTTTTCGGATCGCTTTTCATGCTATGGGACAATTATCAAGTCTATAAGGGCGGAAAGTCTTTCTTTGCAGCGCCTCAAGAGACTGTTGAAACCTCACAGAGCGCAGGCACCGCAGATATTCCTGCTCCAGCTCCGGACGCCAAGGCTGTTGAAGTTCAGGCAGCCGCAACGCCAGTCAAGGAGCCGGTGGTCGTTACTACGGATCGGATGAAGGTCACGTTTGATCTTCAGGGGGCCCGTGTGATTGGCACGGAAATGCTCCTTTTCCCGCAGCAGGCAGACTGGACTGAGGTGGGACTAGCCGGCATGATTCTCGGACGTAAGCCCGCTGAAGATCTTGGCAACGTCAAGCTTCTTAATGTTCAGGGCGCGCACACCTACATGGCTCAGAGTGGACTTGTTGGCGGCGACTATCCTACTCATGCCGATGAATTCAAGCTGGTAAGCAAGTCGCTTTCCATGGACGGCTCCGACAAGCTTGATGTTGTCTTTGAAGCGGAAAAAGGTGGTTTAAAGGTAACCAAGACCTATTCCTTCAAGCGCGGCTATTACGGTATGGATGTCTCCACGACCGTTACGAATCAGACAGAAAAGGCCGTTTCGCCCCAGATTTACTATCAGATTACGCGCGACTCGAGCAAGCCAGCTGGCGAAAGCTCGATGTATTCGACGTTTACTGGACCGGCTTTCTATACAAGTGAAGAAAACTTCCAAAAGATAGATTTTTCTGACATTCACGATAAGGATGCTTCCTTTGTCGAGAAGACTGATAATGGTTGGCTCGCAATGGTGCAGCATCATTTTGTGAGTGCATGGATTCCTTCGCAGGGTGAGTCTCGTCAGAATTACGCTCGTGAAGTCACAAAGGATCTCTATGCCATCGGCACCCTGGTCTCCATGAAGGAGGTGGCGCCGGGGGCTTCCGTGACGGATCGCGCAACTTTCTATTCCGGTCCTCAGGAACAGGCCCGACTCGAGCAGCTCGCTCCCGGACTTGAACTGGTGGTTGACTACGGGTGGCTTACGTTCCTCGCAAAGCCGATTTACTGGCTGCTTGACTTCCTCTATGGAATCGTCGGCAACTGGGGCTGGGCGATTGTGCTTCTCACCTGCATTGTGAAGGCTGTGCTCTATCCTATCTCTGCGGCAGGCTATCGCTCTATGGCCCGCATGAAGGAAGTGACGCCCCGCATGAAGGCGCTGCAGGAAAAATATAAGGACGACAAGCAGCGCCTCAACCAAGCAATGATGGAACTCTATCGGACTGAGAAGATCAATCCGATTGGCGGGTGTCTCCCGATCATGCTGCAGATTCCTGTTTTCCTCGCTCTCTACTGGGTTCTTCAGGGCTCGGTGGAATTGCGTGGAGCTCCGTGGATCTTCTGGGTGCACGATCTTGCAATGCCCGATCCTTGGTTTGTGTTGCCTCTCCTGATGGCAATCACCATGTTCCTGCAGATTTTCCTCAATCCGAAGCCCACCGATCCGACTCAGGCAAAAGTGATGTACATCATGCCGGTAGTTTTCTCCGTGATGTTCTTCGTCTTTGCTGCAGGCCTGGTTCTCTACTGGCTTACAAACAATATTCTTTCTATTGCTCAGCAGTGGTGGATCAATAAGACGATCGCCGAGGAACGCGCGAAGCGGCTAGCAAAACAGAAATAAGTAGCCGAGACCTCGCGCTCATCGAGCGCGAAGCCTGATTAAAAGTCGGCCGGGCGAGAATCTCTTTCATCAGAAGAGCCGCCCGGCCTTCATTTATTTATGAAGGCTTTTCCTCGAATTTAGAGACGAGGCTGCCAGAAGAAGAGGCCAGAGCCAGACGGAAGCAAACCAGAGGAAAATTCTTCTGACTGAAAGTCGGTTCTCCTCCGTCTTCCAGGTTTTGGCAAAAACGGCGATTGCCCCGCAGACTACCCATAGCATGAAGCCGCAGTAGATCAAAGAGCGGGTTTCATAGCTGTCCCCAAAAAAACGAGCCGTATAGGCTGAGGCTGGTACGGAGAGAATGACTGCAGTACAGACGCCGGCGAGGGCAGAACCGAAAAATTGTCCGCGCCGGGAGGAACGAGGATCCTGAAGCGACATGAGGTTAGTTGCCTTTTTGAGGTTGAGATCGCTCTCTGCATTCTAAAAAAGAAGAGATGTGCAATATGCAGCTCAATGACAAAACTCCCATCGTCGCTATAGCGACGGCTGCCGGACGCGGCGCAATCGGCGTGGTGCGACTTTCCGTGCCGGTCCATCACACGGATGCAATGCTCAGTACGCTTTTCCCTGGCATTTTGCTCGAGCCACGGCATGCGCATCTTCTTGATGTAACGGATGTGAAAGGCGCATTGCTTGACCGAGCTATTGTTCTTTACTTCCCGGCTCCGGCAAGTTACACCGGGGAAACTGTCCTGGAAATTCAGGCTCACGGCGGGCCAATGCTTCTCAGGCTTATTCTGCGATCCGTTCTTGAAAAACTTGCCTTTATCGGCATTCGCATCGCAGAACCCGGTGAATTTACCAAACGCGCGTTTCTTAATGGGCGCATCGATCTGGCACAGGCTGAAGCAGTCAGCGGATTGATTGATGCCGTGAGCGAGGCATCGGCGCAGGCCGCGGCGCGTTCCCTTTCCGGTGACTTTTCCAGACGCATTCATGCGGTTGGCAGTCTTTTGGATGAAGCTCGGGCGCTAACGGAAGCCCAGCTTGACTTTCCGGAAGAGGAACTTGATGACCTGATGGCGGATGAAATTGTTCAAAGAATGGAAACTGCCGCAGGGCGCATCGATGAACTTCTTAAGACCGCGCGTAAAGGGGCTGTGCTTGCAGAGGGACTAACTGTTGCGCTTGTCGGTGCGCCTAATGTTGGTAAATCAAGTCTGCTCAATGCGCTGGCCGGAGAAGAAGTTGCCATTGTGACGGATATTGCCGGAACCACGCGCGACCGAATAGAGCACTGGACCGCATTTAATGGGGTGCCGCTTCGTATAGTGGATACTGCAGGCCTGCGTGATACCACGGATGTTGTGGAATCAAAGGGCATTGAGCGTTCTCTGCAGGCTCTTAAGGAAGCAGATATTGTTCTGGCGCTGTCAGATGCTTCGGGCCAAGTAGCGGACGATGCCGACGCGTTAAAGCGTGTCGAAGAAACGGTTCGTTGCGGCACTCCAGTACTCCACATTGCAAATAAGTGCGATTTGGCGTCAGATGGCGTGCTCAACGAGCTGCAGTCAAGGGGCGCTATTGCGATTTCAGCCAAAAATGGCGAGGGACTTGAGGACTTGAAGTCAAGGGTGCTCGATCTTGCCGATATGGCCGGTGGTACCGAAGAAGTGTTTCTTGCGCGTGAGCGACATCTCGAATGTTTGCGTCAGGCAGGCGTTCACATCCGCAGGGCCCTGGAGATTGCTGACAGTGGCTTCGGTATGATGGAGTTCCTTGCTGAAGAGCTGCGCCTTGCAGGCCGTTCTCTTGGGGAAATCCTTGGAGAGACGGATGCTGAAGGACTCCTCGACATCATCTTCAGCCGATTCTGTATCGGCAAGTGAGTCAAAGACTCTGGATTTGTAAGCTATGGAATACCCAGAAAGCTACGAGGTCATCGTCGTCGGTTGCGGGCATGCGGGCGCGGAAGCCGCTCTTGCTGCTGCACGCATGGGGCGAAAGACTCTTCTTATTACGCATAATCTCGACACTGTTGGACAGCTTTCCTGTAATCCGTCGATCGGCGGCATAGGCAAGGGGCACCTCGTCAAAGAGCTGGATGCTCTGGGCGGAGCTATGGCTCAGGTAACAGATGCTGCAGGGATTCAATTCCGCATTCTGAATAGCTCGAAAGGTGCGGCAGTACATGCAACGCGCGCACAGATTGATCGTCAGCTCTATCGGCGAGAGATGCGCAGACGCATAGAGTCGCAGCAAAACCTTACGGTATTCCAGATGGCAGCCGACGATCTGATCGTTGAAAATGGTGCTGCCAGCGGCGTTGTCACACAGACTGGCATACGATTCCATTCGCGATCGGTGGTCATTTGTTCTGGCACCTTCCTTAACGGGCTGGTTCACATTGGCTTGGAGCATTATCAGGCGGGCCGCATGGGGGATCCTGCAAGCGTCAGGCTCGCCGAGCGCCTGAAGGACCTCGGTATGCCTCAGGGGCGACTGAAAACCGGGACGCCTGCTCGAATCGATGGGCGCTCAATCGATTTCAGTCGTTGCGAGGAGCAATGGGGTGATTTGGATCCGATTCCGGATTTCTCCTTGATTCGGCCAGCGAATGCTCATCCAAGGCAGATGCCTTGCTGGATTACGCGTACGACGAAGGAAATGCATGAGCTCATTCTGGCTAATCTCGATCGTTCGCCTATGTACGCAGGCGTTATCCAGGGCGTGGGTCCCCGCTACTGTCCTTCGATCGAGGACAAGGTAAAGCGCTTTGCTTCGAAGGACAGCCATCAGGTTTTTCTTGAACCGGAAGGACTTGATGTCCAGGAGTTTTACCCCAACGGTATTTCTACCAGTCTGCCGTTCGATGTGCAGTATCGTATGGTCAGAATGATGCCTGGCTTAGAGAACGCGCATCTTATTCGCCCGGGCTATGCCATTGAATATGACTACTACGATCCGCGCGGACTGAAGCGCACTTTGGAAACCAAGGCATTGCCGGGACTTTTTTTTGCCGGACAGATTAACGGTACGACGGGCTATGAAGAGGCGGCAGCACAGGGAATCCTAGCCGGTCTAAATGCTGCACTGTACGCGCGCGGAGATGAAGGCTGGACGCCTCGTCGCGATGAGGCTTATCTCGGCGTCATGGTGGATGATCTGACGACGAAGGGCGTTACTGAACCCTATCGTATGTTTACCAGTCGTGCGGAATACCGGCTTTCGCTTCGTGAGGATAATGCCGATACCCGTCTAACTCCGATAGGTCGTCGCCTGGGTTTGGTGGACGATGCGCGTTGGGAATATTTCAATCGTAAAACCGAGCGTGTGCAGAAAGCCTTGGAAAAGCTCAAGGATACATGGGTGAATCCCAAGATTATTGCCGCGGCAGAAGCAGAGCGCGTGCTCGGGACGTCGATTGAACGCGAATATCCTCTCCGGAGCTTGCTCGCAAGACCTAATGTTCGGATGTCCGAGTTGGCAACTCTTCGGCGCACGGACGGCAGTCTTGCTGCGGATTTCTCTGACCTCAATGAAGCTGAACGGACTCAGGTTGAAGTTGAAGTGAAGTATGCCGGGTATGTTGAGCGGCAGAAGGACGAAATCGAAAAAGCTCTTGCTAATGAAACGCTGGTCATCCCGGACGCTATGGATTATGACGCGGTAACCGGGCTTTCTTTTGAAGTTCGGCAGAAGCTCAAGTCTGCAAGACCGGAAACGCTTGGTCAGGCATCACGCGTCTCGGGCGTGACGCCAGCAGCAGTTGCACTTTTGCTTGTTCACCTAAAGCGTCGCTATTACTATCAGCGAGACAAGGGCTCAGTACCGGTTGATCAATCGGCGGCTGGAAAATAAAGTGTTTCTTCGGAATGCTTCTTTGATGAATTCAATTGCAATTGATAGTTCCATGCTGCGTGCCGGACTGGAGGCTGAAGGTCTGTCTGTCGATGAAAAGACCATCCATTCATTCCTAGGCTATGCGGCGCTTCTTCTGAAATGGAATCGCGTGTACAACCTGACCGCGATACGCAGACCAGAAGAAGTGCTCACGCACCATTTGCTCGATTCTGCGGCGCTAGTTCCATGGCTGAGGCGCGTTTCTCCGGATGCTAAAAACATTCTTGATGTCGGCTGCGGAGGCGGGTTGCCATCGGTGCCGGTGGCTATTCTTCGTCCTGATCTGGAGGTTACGGGCGTTGATGCTGTTGGGAAGAAAGCGGCATTTGTCAATCAGGCAGCGATCGAACTGGGTCTTAGAAATTTGCGTGCCCGGCACTCTCGAGTGGAAAAGTTGCAGGGTGAATGGGACATGATTACGAGCCGAGCTTTTGCTTCGCTCTCCGACTTCGTTACGCTGACTCGGCCGCTGCTTTCCCCAGGTGGTCGTTGGCTGGCTATGAAAGGCGCAAAAACAGAAGAGGAGATTGCTGAGCTTCCAGATGGAATCAATGTTGAGCTGCTTGAGCCGATTGATGTTCCCGGACTTGAGGAAACTCGACATCTGATAGTGCTGTCACAGTCCTTAGAGAGATGAAAAATAATGGATTTTCTTCCTGCTACATTATTGAGCGCCTTCATCTACACATTTACGACGCTTGTGCCGGTGATTAATCCGTTCAGCGGCGCGATGTTTTTTGTGACGCTTTCGAGTCACCTTTCTGACTCTGATCGGGCTTATGTTGCTGGACGTATTGCCATTTTTTCCTTTGTTATCCTTGTAGTATGTCTTTTTGCAGGACACCTGATACTTGGATTTTTCGGTATATCCGTCGGTGTTCTGCGCTGTGCAGGCGGGCTGGTGCTGTTTGCAGCCGGCTGGAATGCGTTGAATGCTCCATCTCATGATGAAGGATCTAAGGAACCGCCCTTGGCACTTCCGCGCTCACGCCTGAAGGCAATGGCGTTTTATCCGTTTACACTGCCGCTTACAACAGGCCCAGGCGCAATCGCTGTGACTGTGGCTTTGGGCACCACTCTCCCTTATACCGCCAGTAATTTAGGGGGAACGATTCTTGCTATTTTTGCTACGGTCCTCGTGATTTGGATTTGCTTCCGATATAGCGATCGCGTCAGCCGGTCAGTTGGCGCCGCTGGTGCAGATGCCCTTGCGAGGATCTTTGCCTTTATTTTGATTTGCCTCGGCGTGTCGATTTTCTGGCAAGGCTTCTCCGAGCTTTGGCTTCAGCTGGGTCAGCAATAAGCTAGAACGGGACGCCATAGTCTTGTTCTATAAAATAAGGGCTGTTTTTCTAACCTCTATGTGATTTTCCGCGGCCAGGGTCCTATTAGACCGACCGCGGGATTTTTATTTCTCATGGCTCAAGTTTTCTGTATTGCCAATCAGAAGGGCGGCGTGGGCAAAACCACAACGACTGTCAATCTTGCGGCTGCTCTAGCGCTACGGGATCGTAGGGTGCTGCTTGTCGACCTCGATCCACAGGGCAATGGCACAATGGGTTGTGGGATCGATAAGCGGGAAATTGAATGTTCTGTTTATCAACTTCTCCTAGGGCTGAAGTCGTTTGACGATGTCGTGCGGCGTAGCGAAACAGGCGGATTTGATGTCCTCCCTGCTAATCGTGAGCTTTCAGGTGCTGAAATCGAACTGATCAGCATACGGGAAAGAGATCAGAGATTGAAAAAGACACTTGGTCCGGTCATGGACCGCTATGACTATATTCTGATCGATTGTCCGCCAAGCCTCTCCATGCTGACGCTTAATGCGCTTTGTTTCGCCAACGGCGTTATCGTGCCGATGCAATGCGAATACTTCGCACTTGAGGGGCTTACAGACCTCGTTGCCTCTATTCGCAGGGTTCATAACGAAAAGAATCCTGGGTTGAGGATCATTTCCATTTTGCGCGTGATGTTCGACCCTAGAATTACGCTTCAGCAACAGGTAAGTGAGCAGCTCAAGAAGCATTTTGGGGATAAGGTCTTCAACACGATTATTCCCCGCAATGTTCGACTCGCGGAAGCGCCGAGTTATGGCAAGCCTGGTGTGGTATACGACCGGTCCAGTCGAGGAGCCATGGCATACAAAGCATTTGCCGACGAGATTATTTCCCGCATGGAAGCGAAAAAGAAAAACGGGTGAATGCTGTGAAAAAGAAAGAAAAAGGACTCGGTCGCGGTCTGGATGCCCTGTTTATGGGGGAAGTTGGTCCTGATGCACTGGATGAAGCTGTAAGCGAGCGTCGACTATTGGAAGTGGAGACGGTACATATTCATCCCGGACGCTATCAGCCTCGTACTCGCATGGACGAAGCGTCCATCAGCGAGCTGGCCGATTCAATTCGAGAACAAGGGCTTCTCAGCCCTATCCTTGTTCGCTCGCTGGAGGATGGAGATTATGAGGTTCTCGCGGGCGAGCGTCGTTTGCGTGCGGCGAAGCTGGCTGGGCTGGAAAAGGTTCCGGTTCTTCTGCAGAACGTTGATGATGAACATGCGCTTGTCATTGGACTGATTGAAAACATCCAACGCGAAAACTTAAATCCGATTGAGGAGGCTCAAGGCCTGCAGCGGCTCATCAGCGAGTTTTCCTTCACGCATGAGGATGCTGCCAAGGCAATTGGGCGTTCCCGACCTGCGACAAGCAATCTCCTCCGTCTGCTTTCACTCACTGATGAAGTGAAATCCATGGTGATGCAAGGCGTGCTGGAGATGGGGCATGCACGTGCTCTCCTAGCTCTTTCCGGAGCAGATCAAATAACCGCCGCTAAAACTGTAGTTGCACGCAGTCTTTCGGTGCGTCAGACAGAAGACCTAGTGCGACGCTTACTTGAAGGACCTTTGCCTCAAAAGAAGGTCGTCATCAAGACACGCGACAACGAACGTCTCGAAGAGGCTCTGGCGGAAACGCTCGGCGCCGTTGTAAAGCTCACAGCCAACACGAAGGGCAAGGGAAAAATTGTGATTGAATTCTCTAATCTGGATCAGCTCCAGGGGATTGTGGATCACATTCAAAAATAAATTTCCTGTCTTTGTACGTCCTTTTATGGTGCCATCTATCTCTGAAGTGTTACTTTCTATAGTGCTTTCGTAGATTGTTGCGAGATGCTTCAAGAAGTAAACTTCCACCGACTCAAATTCAAGCTTGTAATGCGTAAGAATGTTCGGCTGTTCTGATATGATGCGCGTCGTTCTTGCGCAGTACGTTGTCGCAGTGCTGGCAGCCCTTATTGGGGCGCTATTTTTCAATGTTGACGCTGGATTGTCTGCTCTGCTTGGTGGGCTTTCCTATGCCTTCATGTCGACTCTGCTTATGCTCTTCTTGATCATGGGCAGAAAAATGAAAATAAGCGTTGGTGCCGGCGTTATGGCGATGCTGCTTGGCGAATTTGTAAAAATCTTAAGCGTTATTTTGTTGTTGCTCACTGTAGCTCAGCAATATGACGCGTTGAACTGGCCCGCTTTTCTCATCTCTTTGATAGCGGTGGTGAACAGCTACTTTGTGTTGCTGTTCAAGAAAAACTAAGGATAGGTCCTCATGGCAGTCGAGAGCCCTAGCGCTACTGAGTACATTCAGCATCACATGGCGCATCTGCAGTCAATGCATCAGAACGTGATCGTTGACTTCTCGGTCATCAATTACGACACGATCTTCTTTTCGCTTGCTGCGCTCCTGGTTGTGTTCTTCCTGCTTCGTATGGGAGCCAAGAAGGCTACCTCGGGCGTTCCGGGGAAGATGCAGTGCGCAGTAGAGATGCTCGTCGAAATGGTGGATAACCAGGCCAAAAATATCGTTCATGGTGACCGCACTTATATTGCGCCGCTCGCTCTGACGGTGTTCTGCTGGGTTGCCATGATGAACTGCATCGACCTGATCCCGGTCGATCTATTTCCTTGGATTGCTGGCTTCCTCGGTCTTGACCACCTTCGCCCTCTTCCGACGGCAGACCTTAACGGTACGCTCGGTCTTTCTTTCGGCGTTTTGCTTCTTCTCTTTTATTACGGCATCAAGGTCAAGAGCTTCTCCGGCTTTATCGTTGAGCTCTTTACTGCTCCGTTCGGCAAGTTCCCGCTTCTCTGGCCGGTGAACTTCCTGATGAACCTCATTGAGTACTGCGCGAAGTTTGTTTCGCTCGGTATGCGACTCTTCGGCAATATGTATGCTGGTGAGCTCGTGTTCTTCCTGATTGCGCTCCTGGGCGGCTTCATGCTTGATTTTGCTCTCCCGGGCGCTGCTGCTGCTGGACTTGGACAAGTCATCGCCGGCCTGGTCTGGTGGCTCTTCCATGTGCTGATTGTTCTGTTGCAGGCGTTTATTTTCATGATGCTGACGCTGGTCTATATCGGGCAAGCTCACAGCAGCCACTAACAGACAATTTCTTTCTTCAACTTTGTCAACTCCCTTTTTTATAGATCTAGGAGTCTTTCAAAAATGACCAACGTCGCTTTAGTCGCTATCGCCTGCGGTATCATCATCGGCCTCGGCGCTCTCGGTGCTTGCCTTGGCATCGCCCTGATGGGTGCTAAGTACCTGGAAGCTTCTGCTCGCCAGCCCGAGCTCATGGAGCCGCTCCAGACGAAGATGTTCCTTCTCGCCGGCCTGATCGACGCGGCCTTCCTGATCGGCGTCGGTATCGCCATGATGTTCGCCTTCGCCAACCCCTTCGTCGGCTAATACTCAGCCGTACGACCAACGTCTTTCTTTTCAATGACGCTGTCCGCGGCGCCGCCCAAAGACATGCGCGGCGCTGCTGACTTAACGGGGTTCAACAATGAACATTAATGCCTCTCTGTTTGTACAGATGGTCGTGTTCTTCCTTGGTGCTTGGGTCACCATGAAGTACATCTGGCCACCGCTGATTCACGCGATTGAAGAGCGGCAGAAGAAGATTGCTGACGGCTTGGCTGCAGCCAACAAGGGCGAGAAAGCCCTTGCTGTGGCTACCGAGCAGGGCAAGGCCATTGAAGCGGCCGCTCGCGCCCGCGCTTCCACCATCGTCGCCGATGGCGAAAAGCGTGCGCTTGCGATCGTTGAAGATGCCAAGGCTCAGGCTACGGTTGAAGCCGATCGCATCATCGAGTCCGCTAAGGCTGAAGCTGCCACGCAGGTTCAGCGCGCTCGCGATCAGCTCCGCGATCAGGTGGCTGCGCTTGCTGTCCAGGGTGCTGAACAGATTCTTGCTCGTGAAGTCGACAAGAACGTTCATGCTCAACTGCTTGATCAACTGAAGGCGAAGCTCTAACTATGGCGGAACTTTCTACGATAGCGCGCCCTTACGCTGAAGGCCTCATGGAGGCCCTCCAGGAGCGTAAAGCCAGCGCAGAAGAAATGACTCGGGTACTTGACGCTGTTGCGCAGCTCGCGCAGGTGGCTCGTGATCCTCAGGTCAATCAGCTCGCGGGTGATCCCGGACTTACGGAAGATCAGCTTTATGGCGTGCTTGACGGCATGCTTGACGCAGATCAGCCGGCAGAAGTCAAGAATCTGCTTCGCGTCGTGATTCAGAACGGGCGCATTGACGCGCTGCCTGAAATCGCGCGGCAATTCCGCATCCTGAAGAACCGTTCCGAAGGTGTTGCTGACGCCTTTATCGAGACGGCCTTCCCGCTCACCGATGATGAGCTGAAGGAACTGCTGGAAGCGCTAGCGAAGAAGTTCCCGGGAGTGAAGCTTCACCCGGTCGTCTCGGTCGAGAAGGAATTGATCGGTGGCGTGCGCGTGCACGTTGGCGACAAGCTCCTCGACGCCTCGATCCGCGCGCGTCTCAGTCAGATGAAGACGGCGCTTACCGCATAAAATTCGGAGCTGTAAGATGCAACTCAATCCCAGTGAAATCAGTGAACTGCTGAAGAAGCGTATCGAAGGCCTCGGCGTTTCTGCTGATCTTCGCACACAGGGCACCGTGGTCTCGCTGTCCGACGGCATTGCTCGTATTCACGGTCTGAGCGACGTGATGCAGGGCGAAATGCTGGAGTTCCCGGGTGAGGTTTATGGCCTCGCTCTGAACCTCGAACGCGATTCCGTCGGCGCCGTTATTCTCGGTGACTACGAAGGTATTTCCGAAGGCGACACGGTGAAGACCACCGGCCGCATTCTTTCGGTTCCGGTCGGCCGTGAGCTGATCGGCCGCGTTGTCAACGCCCTCGGCCAGCCTATTGACGGCAAGGGGCCGATTGAAGCCAAGGAATTTGACGTTATCGAAAAGGTCGCCCCTGGCGTCATCGATCGTCAGTCCGTTTCTCAGCCGGTGCAGACGGGCCTCAAGTCCATCGACTCGATGGTGCCGATTGGTCGTGGTCAGCGTGAGCTGATCATTGGCGACCGTCAGACGGGTAAGACCGCTGTCGCCATTGACACGATCATTAACCAGAAGGGTAAGGATCTGATCTGCGTTTACGTCGCTATCGGTCAGAAGGCCTCTACCATCGCCAATGTCGTCGCCAAGCTCGAAGAGAATGGCGCTATGGACTACACCATTGTCGTTGCCGCTACGGCTTCCGAGTCTGCTGCCATGCAGTACATCGCTCCGTACGCCGGCGCCACGATGGGTGAATACTTCCGCGACCGCGGCGAAGACTCCCTGATCGTTTACGATGACTTGACCAAGCAGGCTTGGGCATATCGTCAGATCTCCCTGCTGCTGCGTCGTCCGCCTGGACGTGAAGCCTATCCTGGCGACGTTTTCTACCTGCACAGCCGTCTGCTCGAACGTGCTGCCCGCGTGAATCCCACGTACGTGGAACGCTTCACCAAGGGTGCCGTCAAGGGTAAGACTGGTTCGATGACCGCTTTGCCGATCATTGAAACGCAGGCAGGTGACGTCACCGCGTTCGTTCCGACCAACGTGATTTCGATTACCGACGGCCAGATCTTCCTTGAAACTGACCTCTTCAATGCCGGTATTCGTCCTGCTATCAACCCGGGCATTTCGGTGTCCCGCGTCGGTGGTGCGGCTCAGACCAAGGTCATCAAGAAGCTTGGCGGCGGTGTTCGTCTCGCCCTGGCTCAGTACCGCGCTCTCGCGGCCTTCGCTCAGTTCGCCTCTGATTTGGACGAAGTGACCCGCAAGCAGCTCGAACGCGGCCGCATGGTTACCGAACTCATGAAGCAGCCTCAGTATCAGCCGCTTCAGGTTTGGGAAGAGGCTCTCGTGCTGTATGCCGTCAACAACGGCTACTACGACGATGTCAACGTGGGTGACGCCATGAAGGTTGAACGTGCAATGCGCGAATACCTCAAGACTCACTACGCTGATCTTGTTGACTCGATCGAAACCAATAAGGCCCTCTCCAAAGAAGATGAAGAGCGCTTGAAGGGTGCTATCGCCGAGTTCAAGAAGAACGGCGCTGTCTAACGTCTAATCGAGGACCCAATTCCATGCCCAGTACAAAGGAAATTCGCGGCAAGATCAAGAGCGTGCAGAACACGCGAAAGATCACCAAAGCGATGGAGATGGTTGCGGCCTCGAAAATGCGCAAGGCGCAGGATCGGATGCACGCTGCCCGCCCGTACGGCGACAAGATTCGAGTAATCTGCTCGCATCTTGCTCGCGCGAACGTGACGGACTATCGTCATCCGTTCCTGAATCAGAATGAAGGCGCCAAGAAGGTGGGCATTATTCTCGTGTCCACCGACAAGGGCCTTGCCGGTGCTCTCAATACGAACATTCAGCGTGTACTTTTGCAGCGCATGCGCGAATGGTCGGCTGAGGGCATTCAGGTTGAAGCTTCCGCCCTTGGCAACAAGGGCCTTGGCTTCCTTCAGCGCTTGGGAGTTCCCGTGCTGAGCCAAGCGGTTCAGCTCGGTGACCGCCCGTCGATTGACCGTCTGATTGGAGCCATCGCTGTTCAGATTGAAGCGTATAAGGAAGGGAAGGTCGATAAGGTCTATCTCTGCTACAGCCGCTTTGTGAACGCGATGAAGCAGATCCCGGTCGTTGAGCAGCTTCTGCCCCTTTCGGACGAACAGCTTTCGGCCGAGGAGCCTCAGCGCAAATTCTCGTGGGATTACATCTACGAGCCTGACGCCCAAACCGTTCTCGACGAGCTGCTCCGCCGCTACGTCGAGGCATTGATTTACCAGGCGGTTGCAGAAAATATGGCCTCTGAACAAAGCGCCCGTATGGTCGCTATGAAGGCCGCTTCTGACAATGCGAAGAAGCTTATTGACGATCTGCAGCTCGTCTACAACAAGACTCGCCAGGCCGGCATTACGAAGGAAATCACCGAAATCGTCGGTGGTGCCGCCGCCGTGTCTTCTTAATCGAATTTAAAAATCGATAACTGAGGAAAACCCATGAGTATCGGACAGATCGTTCAGGTGATCGGCGCGGTCGTGGATATTGAATTCCCGCGCGACGCGATGCCGAAGATTTACGAAGCGCTCGTCCTTAAGAACGACGACGCGAACTCCCTCGCCGAACAGGGCCTGGTGTTTGAGGTCGAGCAGCAGCTCGGTGATGGTGTTGTCCGCACCATTGCGATGGGCTCGTCTGAAGGCCTTCGCCGCGGCATGTCTGTCGAATCTACCGGCCGCGAAATCTCGGTGCCGGTTGGTCCGAAGACCCTCGGCCGCATCATGGACGTTCTTGGCCGCCCGATCGACGACTGCGGTGCGATCGAGGCCGAGGAAATCCGTCCGATTCACAATGAAGCCCCGAAGTTTGACGACCTTTCTCCGTCCGTTGACCTTCTTGAAACCGGCATTAAGGTTATTGACCTGATTTGCCCGTTCGCCAAGGGCGGTAAAGTCGGTCTGTTCGGCGGCGCCGGTGTGGGCAAGACCGTCAACATGATGGAGCTCATCAACAACATCGCTAAGCAGTACGGCGGCTACTCTGTGTTTGCTGGCGTTGGCGAGCGTACTCGCGAAGGCAACGACTTCTACCATGAAATGGGCGAGTCGAAGGTTCTCGATAAGGTCGCCATGGTGTTCGGTCAGATGAACGAACCCCCGGGAAACCGTCTCCGCGTTGCTCTTACGGGCCTGACGATGGCAGAAGCTTTCCGTGACGAAGGCCGCGACATTCTGCTCTTCATCGACAACATCTACCGCTACACCCTTGCGGGTACCGAAGTGTCCGCACTGCTCGGCCGTATGCCGTCTGCCGTGGGTTATCAGCCGACTCTGGCCGAGGAAATGGGTAAGCTTCAGGAGCGTATTGCCTCCACGAAGACCGGTTCCATTACGTCGATTCAGGCCGTTTACGTTCCTGCTGACGACTTGACTGACCCGTCTCCGGCGACGACCTTCGGTCACCTTGATGCGACGGTCGTGCTTTCGCGTGATATTGCTGCTCTCGGTATTTATCCGGCTGTTGACCCGCTCGACTCCACGTCCCGCCAGGTCGACCCGAACATTATCGGTGTTGAGCATTACACGACGGCTCGTCGCGTTCAGGAAACCCTGCAGCGCTATAAGGAGCTTCGCGACATTATTGCCATTCTCGGCATGGATGAACTTGCTCCTGAAGATAAGCTGGTGGTGCAGCGCGCTCGTAAGATCCAGAACTTCCTCTCGCAGCCGTTCCACGTTGCTGAGGTCTTCACTGGTGCTCCCGGCAAGTATGTTCCGCTCAAGGAAACCATCCGCGGCTTCAAGATGATTGTTGATGGCGAATGTGATGAGCTGCCCGAACAGGCGTTCTACATGGTCGGTACCATTGACGAAGCCTTCGAGAAGGCGAAGACCCTCAAGTAATGCTTTGCAGCAGCCGGCTGAAGAGCTGGTTGCTGCAAGCGCCCGACAAACGGAGCAACCTATATGGCTACCATTAAAGTCGACGTCGTCAGCGCCGAAGAACATATCTTCTCCGGCGAGGCCGAACTCGTGTCGCTGCCCGGAACGTCTGGCGAACTTGGCATCATGCCGGGGCATCTCCCGCTTATCACTCTGATTCGTCCGGGTTTTGTGCGCGTACACAAGCCTGGTGAATCAGAAGTTGAGCAGATCTTTGTTGCGGGTGGTGTTCTGGAGGTTCAGCCTGATCGAGTCACCGTTCTGGCCGATACCGCAGTCCGCAGCAAGGATCTTGACGAAGCTCGCGCCAAGGAAGCCCTTGCCGCAGCGGAAGCGTCCCGGGCGACTGCTACGGGCAGCATCGAGATTGCCCGCATCGAAGCGGAAATCGCTGCTCTGGCTGCGGAGCTCGCAGTTATCAAGAAACTGCGCAGCAAGCTCTGATCAAATCAAGCCAACGACGCCTTTTAAAGCGGAGATGCTTACGAGCATCTCCGCTTTTTAGTACCCATACTATCCGTCAAAGCGCTAGCATTCTGAATAAGCAGTTTGAACGGGACCACTGTTTCAAGCATTGAAAATACATTTGGTCTTGTTGGAGCAATACACTCGTCCCTCGCAGACCGAAAAGAAGTGTGCTGGGATTAGAGCTCAACTGAATGGAGGTTTAAGTATGAGCGCAGTTAAGATCCTCGTAACGACGGACGGTTCTAATTTAAGCGACAAGGCGGTGGATACCGCCATCGGACTTGCTGAACAGGTGGGCGGCTCGGTAGTCGGCATGACGGCCGTGCTTACACCGGCTCCGGCTGGCGGCTTCGAGGACGAAGATCCTGTCGTCAAGGAGCGTCTTGAAGCTATTTCCCGCAAGGCTGCCGAAGCGGAGGTTCCCTGCGAGGTAATTGCCGAGCATGCTGAAACGGTTGCGCAGGGAGTGCTTGCCTGTGCCGCAAGATGCAATGCCACGTATATCGTGATGGCAAGCCGCGGACTTGGAACTTTCGGCGCGCTGCTTTTGGGCAGTGAGACGCAGAAAGTGCTCAGTCAGGCGGATCGTCCGGTACTGATTGTCCGCTGATGAGAAGTTATTCTCTCAGATAGATTAATTAGAAAACTCCGCGCCGCAGTGCGCGGTTTTTTCTTGTTTGCTGGCGAAGGTCTGCGCGAAAAGCGCGGCAAATAAACGGAAAAACGAAATGATCCCTCAGAATGACTGCTTCCTGCGTGCGCTTAAGCGCGAACATACGGACTTCACTCCGCTCTGGTTGATGCGTCAGGCAGGTCGATATCTGCCGGAGTACTGCCGCACGAGAGCTCAGGCCGGCAGCTTTATGGGGCTTGCGCAGAATCCGGACTACGCTACAGAAGTGACGCTGCAGCCTATTGATCGTTATGGACTGGATGCCGCTATTCTGTTTTCGGACATTTTGACGGTCCCTGATGCGATGGATCTCGGGCTTTCGTTCGTTCAGGGTGAGGGGCCTGTGTTCGCTCATCCTGTGCAGAGTGAAGAAGCCGTTGAAAAGCTTTATGTGCCCGATCCCGAGGAAAAACTCGGCTATGTCATGGCCGCCGTAAGAAGCATCCGTTCGGCACTCAATAATCGAGTCCCTCTTATTGGTTTTTCCGGTTCCCCCTTTACGCTTGCCTGCTACATGATTGAGGGACGAGGAAGCCGCGATTTTCGCACTGCTAAAACGATGATGTTCCGCCGTCCTGATCTCTTTGAGCGCGTGCTTGACATCAATGCTGATGCAGTGGCGGCTTATCTCAATGCTCAGATTGCAGCCGGGGCCCAGGCGGTGCAGATCTTTGACACCTGGGGCGGCATGCTTGCCGACGGCGATTTCCAACGCTTCTCTTTGACTGCAACAAAGAAAGTGGTTGATCGACTCACGCGCACAACGCCTGACGGAGAGAAAGTGCCGGTCATTGTTTTTACAAAGGGCGGCGGCGAATGGCTCGCAGACTGTGCGGCGATGGGCTGCGATGCGCTGGGTCTTGATTGGACGACCAATCTCTCTCGGGCCCGCAAGGTTGTGGGAGATCGTGTTGCACTTCAAGGCAACATGGACCCGCTCGTGTTGTTTGCAGACGAGGATACGATTCGCCGTGAGGCACGCAAAGTGCTTGATGCCTTCGGCCCTGTCGGAGCCGGCGGGCATGTCTTTAATCTGGGCCATGGCATTAATCAGTTCACGCCTGTCGAGAGCGTGCAGATCCTTGTCGATGAAGTACACCAGTACAGCCGCCGCTATCACACTGCCGGTTGAGTTCTTATCAACGAGTTATGCACAGATCTTGTGCTGGCGCAGTTGATGAATAAATAAGCCCGCCGAATTCCGGCGGGCTTATTTAGTTCGTATCTTCACCTGTGGCAGTAAGAAAGAAAGTGCGAGTCATTCCTTAGTTTGTGGTTTCTTCCTAAAAAATTCACTAAGGGAGGCATCTCTCTCAAGAACAATCCACAAAGTTATCCACAAGATGCGGCGCCTTTTCCAAAATAGAAAGAGTCAATCTGAGCCTGGATTCATAAATAAAATCGAAAGTTTCATCAGTATTTTTTTAAAAGTAAGCCATGACCAGAGTTGATCAGTTTGCCCGTGTGCTAGTGGATGCGCCCGGACTACCGCCGCTCGACTACCGAGTGCCTGAAGATATGCTCGCGGCTACGGGTGATTTGGTCCTGGTTTCTCTTGGTGCGCGCCGGGTTGTAGGCGTTATCGCAGAACTTCATTCAGCTTCAGATATCGAATCCCGCCGACTGAAGAGTATTTTGAAAAATCTCCGGATAACGGCTCCTCTCGGTTCTGAGTGGCTCCAACTTACGCGATTTGCGGCTTCTTACTACATACGCTCATGGGGCGAAGCTGCGCTTCCGGTAATACCGCTTGCACTTCGACGAGCTCCGACGCCGCAGCAGGAAAAACGCATGGCAGGAATACGCAATGTCATGCCGAAGACAGATGCATGCCCAAAGAGCAGAGTGACGTCGCCAAAGCTCAATGATGAGCAGCGAACAGCAGTGAATGCCGTGCTTTCTCAGAAAGGGTTCGCTTCTTTTTTGCTGTTTGGCGTGACGGGATCTGGAAAAACAGAGGTGTATCTTCACCTGATGGAAGAAGTGCTCAGGGGAAATCCTGAAGCACAGGTACTTCTGCTTGTCCCGGAAATTAATCTGACGCCGCAGCTGGTTGGTCGAGTTCGTGCCCGGTTCCCGGAAGAAGCTGTAGCTGCGCTTAATTCAGAATTTACTGACAGGGAAAGAGCTGCCGCTTGGCTTGCTGCACATGAAGGTCAGGCAAGAATTCTTGTCGGTACGCGAATGGCTATCTTTGCCAGCATGCGGCACCTCAGACTCATTCTTGTTGATGAGGAGCATGACCATTCTTATAAAGCCGGGGACGGACTGCGCTACAGTGCGCGCGACCTCGCAGTCTGGCGTGCTTCCCGGCTTCAATGTCCTGTTGTTTTGGGATCTGCGACGCCATCGCTCGAAAGTTGGGCTAAAGCTCAGTCAGGAGCCTATAAGCTCCTCACGCTCACCAAGCGTGCGGCTCAGCACGCTCAATTGCCGACTGTTGTTTTAACGCCTCCGCCGATTAAGGGGGCGCGAAGCATGATTACAGAGGTCTCGAGAGAAGCCGTTGAGTCCTGTCTGGCAGAAGGTCGGCAGATACTGGTATTTCTTAACCGCAGAGGATATTCGCCGGTGCTTTCGTGCCCGGCCTGCGAATGGGTGAGTACCTGCGCAAGATGCTCTGCCTTTACGGTCTACCATAAACGAGAGAATGCGTTGATCTGTCATCATTGCGGCTGGAGGCGACCGGTGCCGGAGGCCTGTCCTCAGTGCGGCAATGTGGATATTTTGCCAAGAGGAACCGGAACGGAGCGCATAGAAGAAGATCTTGCTTTACTTTTCCCCGGCAAAAGAATCTTGCGCATTGATCGCGACAGTGCATCGAAAAAACATGCCGCAGAAGAAGCTTTTAGAAAAGTCCACCAGGGGGAGGTGGATATTCTTGTCGGCACGCAGATGGTGGCAAAGGGACATGATTTTCAGAATGTGGGTTTAGTGCTGGTACTTAATCCAGACGCACAGATATTGAGTCCCTCGACACGAGCACGCGAGCAGCTTTTTGCCACACTGATGCAAGTTGCCGGACGCGCTGGCCGTACGGGTGAACGGGGCCGTGTAATGATTCAGACGCGTTTCCCTGAAGATCCGCTTTTTGCCGCTCTGGCGCACCAGAATTATGTGGAATTTGCAGAGGATGCACTCAGAGAGCGCAAAGAGAATGCCGGCGTGCCTTTTATTCATCAGGCGCTTTTGACGGCGGAAGCCGACATGCTTTCGCAATCGCTCGGCTTCCTGGAAGCCGCAGCAGATGCTGCTCAAAATATTTGCGGCGATTCCGTGCTTGTATACGATCCTGTGCCCATGCCTCTTGTAAGGCTCATGAATAGGGAAAGAGGACAGCTTCTCGTTGAAAGTTCAGATCGGATGGCGCTGCACCGGTTTCTCGTTGAGTGGAGCTCAGTACTTATGAAGCTTCCTAAGCCAGGAAAGATCACATGGGCGCTTGAGGTTGATCCCCTTGAAGCATGAAGCTCTGTATAATCAAAAACCTCCTCGCGTGGTGAAATGGATATCATACGGCCCTCCGAAGGCCGTGTCTCAGGTTCGACTCCTGACGCGAGGACCAGTTTTTAAGTTCCGAGAGAACCTTGGATCCTGTTGTCCCGTACCGCTCCCAGATGCGGCGCGGGATTTTTTGTATAGCGGATTAGCGATGAAAGTACCTGTAGAAGTGCTTGTTCACAGCAAGGCGAAGACGCTTGAGCTTGCTTATGCAGACGGTACGCGAGCGATTTTCCCATTTGAATTTCTGCGAGTTTTTTCTCCTTCGGCTGAAGTTCAGGGGCACTCTCCGGAGGAAGCCGTGCTTCAGGTTGGCTGCGCAAACGTTGGGTTGCGGGGTGTCGAACCAGTCGGACAGTACGCGCTAAAGCTGCTGTTCGACGATGGGCACGAAACCGGAATCTACAGCTGGGATTATTTTGAAAAACTGTTTGTTGAGCATGATGCGCTTTGGGGTGCTTATCTGAATGAGCTCGCAAGCGTTGGCGCCTCAAGAGATCCGGCAGACCCTGCAAATGCACCGTTCCTTGCCCGAATGAAACCAAAGAAGACCTGCAGCCATGGATAAAAAGGCAGAGAAGATGGAAGAAAAGGAGAAGAGCAAATCAGCTTCTGAAAAACATCAGATTGATTTTGGTTTTAGCCAGATCGACGAAGCTGAAAAGGAAGAGCGAGTACGCCATGTGTTCGACAGCGTGGCGAAAAAGTACGACCTGATGAATGATCTCCTTAGTCTGGGAATGCATCGGCTCTGGAAGCGGCGCTGCATTGCAAGCGCAGCCGTAAAGCCCGGCATGAAGGTGCTTGATATTGCAAGCGGGACGTGCGATCTTGCCATGGCCTTTGTAAGGCTTGCGGGAGACGAAAACGTTACGGCGACGGATATCAATCACGAAATGCTCGCATGCGGACGAGATCGTATGCGCGCACACGGTATGCGTTCAAACGTGGTGCTTGCCGATGCAGAGCGTTTGCCTTTTGATGAAAACTCCTTTGATGTCGTGACGGTTTCCTTTGGCATCCGGAATATGACGCACAAGGATCGGGCTCTCAGGGAAATGCTTCGCGTGCTCCGCCCCGGCGGAAAGCTGCTGGTCCTTGAATTTTCACGCTGTTCAGCATTTTTAAAGCCTTTTTACGACTTTTACTCTTTCCATTTCATGCCCTGGCTGGGGGGAAAAATTGTCTCGGATGCGGCGTCCTACAGGTATTTAGCGGAATCCATCCGCATGCATCCGAATCAGCAGGCCTTTGCAAAACTCATGACGGATGCAGGTTTTTCTGACGTGAAATGGCACAATCTGACATTCGGGATCTGCGCGCTTCACATCGGGAAGAAAAACTGAAAGAAGCTCGATTGCCGGGAAGCCCGATGATGTTGGATGAAGGCATTACTGCGCAGATCAGATAAAAAAGGAAAGACCAAGATGAAAAATCTCGTAGCAGCTCTCGTAGTCTGCATCGCTCTTGCAACCGCGTCCCTTGATGCAGATGCAGCCAAGCGCTTTGGCGGCGGTGGCAGCCTCGGCCGTCCTGCCCCGACTTTTTCTCAGAAAGCCCCTGCAGCTCCAGCCGCAGCACCTTCTGCTCAACAGCGTCAGCAACCGGGTGCAGCTCAGCGTCCCGCCGCGACTCCGCCCGTGCAGCAACCTTCCATGATGGGACGCGTGCTCGGCGGCATTGCTGCTGCGCTTGGCATCACCGCTCTCCTGTCCATGCTTGGTCTTGGCGGCGCCGGTCTTTCGAGCATCATTACGGTGGTGCTTCTTGCGGTCGTTGCTTTCTTCGTGGTGCGCATGGTTCTTTCTCGCCGGCGTCCCCAGACTCAGACCTCCTCAGTCGGAGGAGTCTCATCCGATCCGTTTGCTGCATCGCGTCCGGTAGAACCCTCGCGCCCAATGGAGTCGCAGGCGATGCCTGAACCTCAGAGCTGGCAGCAGCCATCCGGTCAGACGCCCCGTTCGGGAAGCGTCATGGATCAGCTGATGGGGGGTAATGGATCGTCCGCTGCAAGCGTCAATCCTGTGGATGTAACTCCCGCGGATTTCGATCGTGCAGGCTTCCTCAAGGCCGCGCGCGAGAACTACATCAAGCTCCAGAAAGCATGGGATACCGGCAACGTAATGGAGATTTCGGACTTTACTGATAACGATATCTTTACAGCCGTTACTCATCAGCTTCGCGAGCGCAAGGGCGAGGTCTACAAGACAGAAGTCGAAAGACTTGATAACGAGCTTTTAGGCATCGCACAGGAGGGTAAGGAGTACTTTGCGAGCGTGCGCTTTACCGGACGTCTTCTCATCAATGGTGAGGCAGAGGATCTCGATGAAACATGGGTTCTTTCGAAGCCGGTTGAGGGAGATCGCGGCTGGCTGCTTTGCGCCATTCGTCAGAATGAACCCTCGGCTTGATCGTAAAAAGGGGTGATGTAACCCCTTCTTATCTAATTGAATACGCTGCGTTTTCCTAAAAGCGCGGCGTATTTTTTTTGATCTCGATGAAACATTGCCCGATTGCTGCCGCCTTATCGGGAAAAACGCGCCTTTATGAAGGAACACATCGTCGCATTGATTCCTACAATGCGCGGAAAAATCAAATCCTTCGTGGATTTTCCGTTCAACGTCGTTTTTACAAGGACATAAAAGGGATGACGCTGACTGGTTTTGTTCTGCTCTATCTTTTCGCAACCGTTGCGATTGGCGTGTGGGCCTCTACCCGCGTAAAGAGCACCAGCGATTTTGCACTTGCCGGACGCAGCCTTCCGCTGCCGATGGTGATTACCGCTACATTTGCCACTTGGTTTGGATCAGAAACCATCCTCGGTCTTCCGGGGCGTTTCATCGAAAGCGGCATTGCAGGTGTGATTGAAGAGCCCTTTGGATCCGGTATGGCTCTGATTCTTGTGGGCACCTTCTTCGCACAGAAGCTCTATAAGCAGAAGATTCTTACGCTTGGCGACTACTACCGTGATCGTTATGGCAGAAGCGTTGAGCTTCTTTGCTCTGTTGCCATTGTGATTTCGTATCTCGGTTGGGTCGGTGCTCAGGTAACGGCACTGGGCCTGGTGATCAATCTGATCACCGAAGGCGCGGTGTCCATGACGACAGGCATGATCATCGGTGCCGGAATCGTGCTCGCTTATACGATGGTTGGCGGGATGTGGTCTGTTGCCGTGACGGACTTCGTCCAGATGATCATCATCGTGCTCGGACTGGTGGCCATTCTTTGGTTCGCTTCCGATCTGGCTGGCGGCTTCGGCAATGTCATCGACTATGCTCGCGGCAAGGACCTCTTCCATGCACTTCCTGAGCCGACGCCTTCCGGATGGCTCTTCTGGATTTCGGCAGCCATGACCATGATGATCGGCTCGATTCCTCAGCAGGACGTTTTCCAGCGCGTCATGTCGGCAAAGAATGTGCAGACGGCCGTCGCTGGCCCGATTATCGGCGGCTCTTTCTACATCCTCTTTGCCTTCGTGCCAATGTTCATTGTGGTGGCTGCAGTGCTGGTCATGCCGGAGGCCGCTCAGAAGATGCTTGCTGAAGATCCTCAGCAGCTTCTTCCGACGCTCGTTCGCGACTACATGCCGATGTGGCTGCGTGTGCTGTTCTTCGGTGCCGTGCTCTCCGCTGTAATGTCGACGGCATCGGCAACAATGCTGGCCCCTTCGACGATCTTCGTTGAAAACGTGCTTCGCCACTTTGCCCGAGTCGATGACAGGAACATGCTCTTTGCCATGCGTGCTACGGTTGCCTGCTTTGCCATTCTGGTGCTGATGTATTCGATTGCTCTCGAAGGTGCTCCGATCTACGACATGGTGGCGATGGCCTATCAGTTCCCGGTGGTAGGAGCATTCTGGCCCCTTGTCTGCGGTCTCTACTGGAAGAAGGCGACGCGTCAGGGCTGCTACGTTTCGATTCTCCTTGGCAGCGCAGTCTGGGTTTTCCTCACCTGGACGTCTGCAGGTGAAGTCTTCCCGAACGTGTTGGGCGGCTTTATTGCCGCTGCGGCAGGCATGGTTGTCGGGTCGCTCATGCCGACCACTGACAACAAGCGATTTCTCGAAGAACGCCGCCGGAACATGATGAAGCGACCGGTGGATGCAGAAATTGGTAATGGACGGCTCCCTGCCATTACGCCGGTGAGTGCAACAGCCTGATTGCAGCGACATGAAAGCGGCTCCGCGAGGCGGGGCCGCTTCTTCTACAATTTTGTTCATCTTCCGGTCTGACGGCCGGCTTCTGGCGTTTAGTGAAAATAAGATGAACATAGTCATTCTTGCTGCAGGCATGGGAAAGCGCATGCATTCCCGGCTTCCGAAAGTACTCCAGCCCATTGCCGGGCGCCCCATGATCGATCATGTGCTGGATGCCTCAGAAGGTCTGAGCGCATCCCCCCGGGTTGTTGTTGTGGGTCATGCTGCTGAAAACGTGATGGAGCATCTTGCGGACAGGTCTGACGTGACCTTTGCTCTGCAGTCGCCGCAGCTCGGTACCGGACATGCGCTTCGTCAGGCGCTCGGACAACTTGATCGCAACGAGCCGAAAACGCTGGTATGCCTCGGCGACGTTCCGCTGCTTTCCAGGCGGACTCTGGAGGCGATCGCCCGCGAAGCAGAAACGTCTGATCTGGTGCTTCTCACGGTCGAGCTTGATAATCCGACCGGCTATGGACGAATACTCCGAAACCCAGCGGGATTCGTGCGTGCGATCGTTGAGGAAAAGGATGCTTCGCCTGAGGAGCGACGTGTTCGCGAAGTGAATACCGGGATCATGTGTCTGCCGACATCAAGACTTGATGGGTGGCTCTCTTCGCTTAAGGCTGCGAATGCTCAGGGCGAGTACTACCTCACGGACGTGATCGGTCTTGCTGCCGATGAAGGGTTAAGGATCACGACGGTGCATCCCGAGCATGCCTGGGAGGTCGAAGGGGTGAATTCCAAAGCGCAGCTCGCAAGCCTCGAGCGTGTCTGGCAGAGGGAGCAGGCTCGCCGTCTTCTGGATGCCGGCGTGACGCTGATCGACCCTTCGCGCATAGATATTCGTGGAAGCCTGGAATGCGGTAAGGATGTGGAAATCGACGTCAACTGCGTGTTCGAGGGGCAGGTTCGACTCGCCGATGGCGTGCGCATCGGAGCAAATTGCGTTATCCGGGATGCTGAAATCGACGCAGAAACAGAGATTCTTCCGTTCTGTCACATTGAAGGTGCCCGTATCGGCATGAACGGCAGAATCGGTCCTTATTCAAGACTTCGTCCTGGTGCGGAACTCATTGGCGGCAACCATATCGGCAATTTCGTTGAAGTTAAGAAATCTACAGTGGGGATCGGCACCAAGATCAACCATCTGACCTACATTGGTGATGCTGATATCGGCGCACATGTCAATATCGGGGCCGGAACCATCACCTGCAATTACGACGGCGTGAATAAATTCCGCACGCGTATCGGAGACGACGCCTTTATTGGATCAGGAACGGAGCTTGTGGCGCCTGTTGAAGTAGGTGCTGGCGCTACGATTGGCGCCGGTTCCACAATTACTAAAAAAGTGCCGGAGGGCAAGCTCACTGTTGCTCGGTCGAGGCAGGTCACAATTGAAGGCTGGCATCGTCCGGTTAAGAAATAAAGGAAAGGAACCATGTGTGGAATCGTCGCTGCTGCGAGCAGCCGCAATATTGTCCCTCTGCTTTTGGAAGGCCTTCGGCGTCTTGAGTACCGAGGGTACGATTCCTGCGGCATTGCAACGGTAGGCCCTGATGGTCTTCGGCGCTGCCGCTCGACAGAACGTGTGGCTCAGCTTGCCGAAGAGGCAAAAGAAGCGGGACTCAATGCCGTCACCGGCATAGCGCATACGCGCTGGGCTACGCATGGTGCGCCGGCCGTAAGGAATGCCCATCCCCTCTTTTCCCACGATTTCATCGGACTGGTGCATAACGGCATCATCGAAAACTACGAATCCATTCGTGCGAGGCTTCAGAATCAGGGTTACGAATTTACAAGCCAGACTGATACGGAGGTGATCGCGCACCTGATTTATTCCAACTATCAGGGCGATTTGCTTGCTGCAGTTAAAAAGTCTGTTCTGGAGCTGCGTGGAAGTTATGCGCTCGCGATTATCTGTCGCGATGAGCCTCATAAAATTGTTCTTGCCCGTCAGGGGTCTCCGCTCGTTGTCGGCATCGGTGACAACGAAATGCTCGGTGCTTCGGATGCCATGGCAATCGCCGGAGTTACGGATCGGATCATGTATCTGGCGGAAGGTGATGTCTGTGAAATCACGCCGCATAAGTGTCAGGTCTGGAAGCGCACGGAATCTGGAGAATTTCTTCCTGTTGAACGTGAAATTCGTGTGGTGCAGGCTTATTCGGGTGCCGTGGATCTCGGCCCCTATCGTCACTACATGCAGAAGGAGATTTTTGAGCAGCCCCGTGCTATTGCCGACACGCTCGAAGGCGTTGCGGGCATCACGCCCAAACTTTTCGGTGCGGATGCCGAACAGGTGCTGTCCGGTGTATCGAGGCTTCTCTTTCTTGCCTGCGGGACTTCTTATTACGCCGCGCTCACAGCGAAATACTGGATTGAGGCGCTCGCAGGCATCCATTGCGATGTTGAGATCGCAAGCGAATACCGCTACAGAATTTCCGTGCCGGATCCCGATGCACTGGTGATCACAATTTCTCAATCAGGTGAGACTGCGGACACGATCGCGGCTCTGCGTCATGCCCGCGATGATCTTGGCATGAAGCGCACGCTCACGATCTGCAATGTGTCCACCTCCGCTATGGTTCGGGAGAGTCGACTTGCCTATATCACGCGTGCAGGCGTTGAAATTGGCGTCGCTTCAACGAAAGCGTTTACAACACAGCTCGCGGCAATTTATCTGCTTGCGCTGACGCTTGCGAAGATGAATGGACGTCTCACCGAAGAAGCGGAGGCAGAAGAACTTAAGCGTCTGCGCCATATCCCCTCAGCGCTTTCTTCGGTGCTGGCGCTTGAGCCTCAGGTTATGGACTGGGCGGAGCGGTTTGCCGGCAAGGATCACGCGCTCTTCCTCGGGCGAGGCGTGCATTATCCGATTGCGCTGGAAGGGGCATTGAAGCTTAAGGAAATCAGCTACATTCACGCTGAAGCTTATCCGGCAGGCGAGCTTAAGCATGGGCCGCTTGCTCTTGTGGATGCCAATATGCCGGTGGTGACGGTTGCGCCCAACGACAGGCTGCTTGAAAAGCTTAAGTCCAATATGGCTGAGGTGAGAGCCAGAGGCGGAGAGCTTTATGTCTTCGCGGATGGCGACTCCAATATTGTTCCTGATGAGAGGATGCATGTCATCAGACTGCCGGAAAACTACGGCATGCTGTCTCCCATTCTTCACGTCGTTCCGCTGCAGCTTCTTGCTTATCATGCAGCGCTTGTTCGCGGTACCGATGTGGATAAGCCGCGTAATCTTGCTAAGAGCGTAACGGTGGAATAGCCTCCGCCTAAACTCAAAGAAAAAGCCGCGATTCGCGGCTTTTTCTTTGAGCGGGCTGAAGATAAATTCAGCTTCCTGCAATAAATGTGCGAATGCCTGAGCCGACAAACTGCACGCCAATGCAGATGAGCAGAAACCCCATGAGCTTGCCGAGCACCAGCGTGCCCGAAGGGCCGAGCCGGTTGGAGATGACGTCTGAATAGCGCATGACGAACCATGACGTGCCAGTCGCGCAAATGATGGCGAGCGCAGTCCAGGCAAAAGCAATTGTTATATCGATATAGTCGGTAAGTTCAGCAATTTCCGTTGAAAAACCGATGACGACGGCAATAGTACCCGGACCGGCAATGCCCGGCATGGCAATTGGGAAGAATGCATAGTCTTCCCGGTCGCGGCGCACAATCGGAGCTTTGTTCGGGGTGTTGCCGCCGAAAAGCATCTGGTAACCGATGGCAGCGACGACAAGACCGCCCGCAATACGCATGGCGCCGTATGAAATGCCGAAGAAGGCAAGCAGAACATTGCCGCCGACCAGAGAGACGAGCATGATGGCTGCGGCATAGATAAATGCCCATTTGGCCTGCTGGTGTTTCCTTTCTTCGCTCATCCCCTGGGTGAGGCTGATGAAAAGCGGAATCTTGGAGGGCGGGTTGGTAATCGTAATGAGCGAGATCAGACCGCCCAAAAAATATTGGAAATGTATGGCTTCGAACATGATTCCGGGCCGTTATCCAAGGAAAGTACGGCGCCACCTGAATGGAAGGCAAAAAAAATGTAAGCAGGGCCTTCAAATTAAGCAATTCTACCTGCAAGCCACTCCCTCAGGCTGAGTAAAGGTTCTGCAGAGGCCAATTTTTGCCTCAGTCTTGTGCTATAAACTGAACCCTCGTTCACTTCTGAACAAAGGTTCAGAGTGATGCCGAATTTCTATATTGAAACATCAATCAGGTTGGATTGAGAATGTTGTTTACACGAAAAGCGATACATGTCGCCGTTGGCGCAGCTCTTGGAGCGGCTCTCCTGCTGACCAGTTTTCATCATGAGGGCCTGATCAGCCAGGCTCAGGCTGCCCAGGGACAGGCACGGCCGCCTTCCGAAGTTGTGGTGGTTACCGTGAAGCCTCAGGCAGTGCGCATTGATACGGTCCTGACGGGCCGCACCAGTGCGTATAACGTTTCCGAGGTGCGCCCGCAGGTAAACGGCATTCTCCAGAAGCGACTCTTCAAGGAAGGTCAGGAAGTTAAAGAGGGCGACCAGCTCTATCAGATTGATCCTGCCCTCTATGACGCGCAGCTGAAGACTGCTGAAGCAACGCTTGCTCAGGCGCGGGCTACGCTCGCACAGGCTCAGGCTGATGCCAAACGCTCCCGCGAGCTCGTGAAGATCAATGCGGTGTCCAAGCAGTCTGACGATGCCGCGCAGGCTCAGCTGAAGTCCGCTCAGGCGGCGGTGAAGTCGGGTGAGGCTGCTGTTCTTACGGCAAAGATCAATCTTGACTACACCAAGGTTCGTTCCCCGATTTCCGGACGCGTCTCGCGTTCCGAATTTACGGAAGGCGCACTTCTCACGGCTTATCAAGCTCAGGCACTTACAACCGTGCAGCAGCTTGATCCCATCTATGTTGACGTTACACAGACAGCGGAAGATCTGCTTCGCATTCAGCGGGAAATTGCTGCGGGCGAACTGAAGACGGATGCTGATGGTGCGGCTCCCATGTCGCTCATCCTTTCTGATGGATCGACCTATTCAGAAACCGGCAAGCTCACTTTCACCGACGCGATCGTCGATGAAGGTACGGGGACCGTGAAGCTTCGTGCTGTATTCCCTAATCCCCAGCGTCAGCTGCTTCCGGGCATGTTTGTGCGTGCGAACCTTTCGGAAGGCATTCGTCCGCAAGGCATTCTTGTGCACATGCAGTCGGTAATGCGTGATCTGAAGGGCAATGCTTATGTCTATGTTGTCGGTACAGACAACAAAGTCGAGCAGCGCTCTATTACGGTTGGTCAAACGATGGGTACATACTGGCTCGTTACTTCTGGTCTCAAGGAAGGCGAGCGCGTGATGTTCGAGGGCTTCCAGCGTACTGCTCCGGGTGCGACGGTTGCTCCGAAGGAGTTTGATCCCAAGACGGCGCCGGAAGGCAAGCCGCTTTTCTAAGCTTCGGAGACGCTGATTCATGTTTTCGCGTTTTTTTATTGATCGCCCCGTTTTTTCGTGGGTGATTGCAATCGTGATCATGCTCGCGGGCCTGCTCTCCATTGAGACGCTGCCGGTGAGTCAGTATCCTCAGATTGCGCCTCCGCAGGTAAGCATCACCGCTACTTATCCGGGTGCTTCGGCCGAGACGATTGAGAACACCGTCACTCAGATCATTGAGCAGAACCTTACGGGTCTTGACGGCTATCTCTACATGAATTCGACTTCCGACTCGGCAGGCCGCGTGAGCATCACCGTGACCTTTGAGGCGGGCACCAATCCAGATATGGCTCAGGTGCAGGTGCAGAACAAGATTCAAACTGCCCTGACATCGCTGCCGCAGGTTGTTCAGCAGCTCGGTGTCGAAATTCAAAAGACGTCGGCTAACTTCCTGATGGTTGTGGGCTTCATGAGCAAGGACCCGTCCATGACGGCGGGCGACCTTGGCGACTTCCTTGAGGCCAGCATTAAGGAGCCGCTGTCTCGCGTGAGTGGTGTAGGCGAAGTTCAGGTTTTCGGCTCGTCGTATGCCATGCGCGTCTGGCTTGATCCGGACAAACTTGTCAAATATAAGCTCAATCCTTCAGACGTTACGGCCGCGATCACCGCTCAGAATGCTCAGGTTTCCACGGGCAGTCTGGCGGGTCAGCCTACTGACGGCAAGCAGGAATTTACGGCGACGATTTCTTCTTCAAGCTTATTGCAGACGCCGGAGCAGTTCCGCAATATTCTGCTCAAGGTGACGGATGAAGGCGCCAACGTATATCTGCGTGATGTTGCTGAAGTTGCGCTCGGACAGCAGTCCTATACAGCCTTCGGCACGTATCAGGGCTACCCGAGTTCGGGTATTGCCGTGAAGCTTGCGTCCGGCTCCAACGCGCTTGAGACTCAGGCGGCGGTGATGGAGCGTGTTGAAGAGCTTAAGCACCTGCTGCCGGCGGGCGTCGAGGCTGTTGTTCCGTTCGATACCACGCCCTTTGTGCGTGCCGCGCTTCATGAAGTTGTGAAGACGCTCGTTGAAGCCATCATCCTCGTCGTTTTCGTGATGTTCCTCTTCCTTCAGAATTGGCGCGCCACGATCATTCCGACGATTGCGGTGCCGGTGGTGCTTCTGGGCACTTTCGGCATGCTTTCCATTACGGGCTTCTCCATCAACATGCTCACCATGTTTGCCATGGTGCTTGCGATTGGCCTGCTGGTGGATGATGCCATTGTGGTGGTGGAGAATGTCGAACGTGTGATGCGCGAGGACGGTTCGAGCCCTTATGACGCGACTGTGAAGTCCATGGGCCAGATTACCGGCGCTCTGGTGGGTATTGCCATGGTGCTTTCGGCTGTGTTTGTGCCGATGGCATTTTTCGGCGGTTCGACCGGCGTGATTTATCGCCAGTTCTCAATCACAATCGTTTCGGCCATGGCGCTTTCTGTAGTCATCGCCCTGACGCTTACTCCAGCGCTTTGCGCAAAGATCCTCAAGCCAGTGGACCATGAACATCACATGGGCAAGGGAGGCTTCTTCGGTTGGTTTAACCGCGGTTTCGAAGCGCTGACGATTGCGGTTCGCGACTCCGTCGCTGGCTTCATTCATCATCCGTTGCTGCTTGTTGTCAGTTACGCCATTGTGGTCGCCGCCATGGTGATCGGCTTCATCAAGCTTCCGACAGGCTTCATGCCGGCTGAAGACCAGGGTGTTGCGCTCCTTACGATGCAGCTTCCGCAGGGGGCTACGATGGAGCGTACGGATCGGGAACTTCGCCGTGTTGAAGGATTCCTGCAGAAGACCGAGCAGGAAACGCTCGACAGCTTCTTTGCCGTGCGCGGGTTCTCCTTTGCAGGTTCCGGCCAAAATATGGCTTTGGGCTTCCTGAAGCTTAAGGATTGGGAAGAACGTCCGAATGCTTCCCAGAGCGTGGAAGCTATTCAGGGCCGCGCTATGGGCGCCTTCATGATGTCGCCTGAATTCAAGAACGCAAGTACGTTTGTCTTCCCGCTCCCGGCCGTGCCGGAACTTGGCGTTGCAGACGGTTTTGACTTCTTCATCCAGGATCAGAAGGGGCAGGGGCATCAGAAGCTGATGGAAGTGAGGAATAAATTCCTTGCCGCAGCGCATCAGGATCCCAGGCTGACGATGGTTCGTCACAACGGCATGGATGACACGGCACAGATGAAGCTGAATCTCGACTACGAGAAGCTTTCTGCACTGGGTCTTGATATTTCGACCGTGAATTCCACCATTTCTACGGCTCTTGCCGGTTCCTACGTCAACGATTTTCTTGATCGCGGACGCGTGAAGCAGGTCTGGGTGCAGGGCAATCAGGCGGCTCGCATGCAACCCGATGACTTGAAGCGTTGGCACGTGCGCAACGATAAGGGCGAAATGGTTCCGTTCTCGGCATTCATGACGATGTCCTGGGATTATGGCAGCCCGAACCTCGAGCGCTTCAATGGTCTTTCTTCCGTCAATATTCAAGGCAGCCCCGCCAAGGGTGTTTCCTCGGGTGATGCAATGAAGGCTGTTGAAGAAATCGCGCAAAAGACCTTCCCTGAGGGATACACGATCTCGTGGAATGGCGTTTCCTATCAGGAGCGTCAGGCCGGTTCGCAGGAAGCAGCGCTTTATGCAATCTCGCTGCTTGTGGTGTTCCTCTGCCTTGCAGCGTTGTATGAAAGCTGGTCTGTGCCGATTGCGGTTCTTCTTGTCATTCCGTGCGGCATCGTGGGCGCTCTGGGCCTCACGTGGATCCTCGACATGAACAATGACGTCTACTTCAAGGTGGGCATGCTGACGACGATGGGACTGGTGAGTAAAAACGCCATTTTGATCGTCGAGTTCGCGAAGGATCTGCTCGAGCAAGGTGAGGATGTTGTGCATTCGGCTCTGCATGCGGTTGAGCTCCGTCTGCGTCCGATTCTGATGACGTCGCTCGCTTTTGGTCTTGGCGTGCTGCCGCTTACGGTTGCGCATGGTGCCGGTTCAGGCGCTCAGAATGCCATTGGCGTGGGCGTGCTTGGGGGCATGATTACGGGTACGGTGCTTTGCGTGGCATTCGTTCCGGCCTTCTTTGTCTTCATCAGCCGCATTTCGCACAGGATTTCCGGCAAGCCCGGGAAGCCTGCTGCAAAGGCAGTAACTGAAACCGCCGCAGTCTGATAAGGCCTTCTCTAGAGGCGTTTTCCTCAGGATTTTTTAGAGGAAGACGCCTCAGAAGACCGAACTCATTTTCAATGAAGGAATCTGTCCTAGAGGACAGCAGCAAAACATGAAAAAACTTCTGCCGATTCTTCCGCTGGCGGCTGCCATGATTCTTTCGGGATGCGTCAATCTGGCTCCCGACTACGAACGTCCGGCTGCTCCTGTCGCCGATCAATGGCCGATGGGCGAGTCTTATAAAACGAGTGAAATGAAGCGCGAGTCGCTCCCTGAGTGGCAGGACTTCATTCGCGACGAGCGCCTGCACAAGGTGATTGAGCTGGCACTTGCAAATAATCGCGACCTGAGAATAAGTGCGCTCAATGTTGAAAAGGCGCGTGCGCTTTACGGCGTGCAGCGGGCGGAACTTTTCCCGACGGTGGCGGCTCGAGCTTCCAACACGGCGTCTGATGTGCGCGGGGGCATGTCTACGACCCACTCGTACACTGCACAGCTTGCGATGTCGAGCTATGAACTGGATTTCTTCGGGCGCGTGCGCAATCTCACCGAACAGGCGCTGCAGAGCTACCTGCAGAGCGAGGATGCGCAGCGTACCGCTCAGGGTTCGCTCATCGCTGAAGTCGCTATGGCGTGGCTTACGCTTTCGGCCGATCGCGCTCAGCTGACGCTTCAGGAAGAGACACTTAAGAGTCAGGAAGAAAGCTTCCGTCTCGTTGAAGAGAGCTATAAGTACGGCGCAGCGAGCCAGCTCGACTACGAGCAGGCTCGTACGACTGTGGCTGCCGCCCGTGCGCAGATCGCTTCGTACGTCCGAGCGGTTGCACAGGATCGCAATGCCCTCGAGCTTCTCGTTGGCGCCAAGGTCGATGAGGCGCTCTTGCCGGAGACATTGGTTCTCGACAGTACTTTGCCTGCCTCAATGCCTGATGGTGTGCCGAGCGAGGTGCTTCTGAACCGTCCCGACATCATGAGCGCAGAGCGCGGCATGATTTCTGCCAATGCCAATATCGGCGTGGCTCGTGCGGCTTTCTTCCCGAGCATTTCGCTTACCGCCGCTGCGGGTTCCACCGGCGGCGCGATGCATCTGAGCGATCTTTTTGCCAAGGGCACGGGCATCTGGAATTTCGCGCCGAGCATTTCGCTTCCGATCTTCACGGGCGGCGCCAACCTCGCTAATCTGCGTGCCGCGGAAGCGTCGCAGCAGATTGCCGCAGCAACCTACGAAAAGTCGATTCAAACGGCTTTCCGTGAAGTCGCGGATGCACTCGCCACGGAAGGTACGGTTGAGCGTGAGCTTGCCGCCCGCCGCGACTACGCAGAAGCTGCCGGACGCGCCTATGAGTTGTCTAATTCCCGCTATAAGCACGGTGCGGCTGCATATACGGAGGTGCTTGATGCGCAGCGCGCCAAAGTATCGGCCGATCAGCAGTTGATAACCGCTGAGCTCGCCCGTGCCTCCAGCATGGTGACGCTTTACAAGGTCCTCGGCGGCGGCACGCGGATTGCTCAGCCGGCAGCGGCTGACGGCAAGGTGTCCGAGTGAGCGCGGCAAAAGAAGCGTCTGACGCACTCCAGCAGCATCGCGAGGAAATCGTTGATGCTGCCGAGCGCTGCGTCTTTACTGCAGGGCTCCATCAGCTGAAACTTCGCGATATTGCTCGTGAAAGCGGAAATAGCCTCGGAAATATCTACAATTATTTCAAAAATAAAGAAGAAATTGTAGAGGCGCTTGTTGAACGCCAGACTTCTCGCTTTCTTTCGACTGTCACGCGGTCGGCGGAGGAGATTCCTGGCGAGAAGCATGAAGAACGCGTATTGAGGCAGATTTCGGTACTTGTAGATGCCTACATGGATCCGGAGTCGATGCGCCTCTCGATTTTCATTGCGAGTGAAGCAATGGTGAATCCCCGGGTGCTCGATATCTGCGTTGCGGCAAATCGCCGCGTTTGCGAGCATGTGATTGATGTCATTCGCCATGATCCGAACTGCAATGTCGACGTGACGGATGAGGAGATGGAAGTACGGATTGTCTCCGTACGTTCCTATCTGGAAGGGCTGAGAGGATCGCTTCTCTTTAACCCCACAATGAATCGCAGGCTCATGCGGGACTGTGCCATTGAGCGTCTGCGCGTCCTCTGGCGCTGGGATCAGGCTAAGGCCCAGGGCAAGACGTTCGAAGACGTGTTTGAGTGCTGATCCCAGTCGTTAAACGGACGACGAATGAAAAAATCCCCCGGTCTTCAGCAAGAACGGGGGATTTTTTAAAGCTGGTCCGAAAAGAGGTTACTTCTTCTGGTCCTTATCGAAGCGAACCGGGATGAAGATGCGGCCTCCATCGCGCTGTACGAGGAGAAGCACCTTGTCCTCGCGGCAGGCCTTTTGAAGATCTTCAGCGCTCTTTACCAGCTTGCCGTTGGCGCTCACGATGATGTCGCCCGGAGTGAGGCCGATGGAAGCGGCGAACTTGCCCACTTTGGTGATGAGAAGTCCCGTCGTATCGGCTTCGCGGCTTTCCTCATCCGTGAGGATGCGGCCTTCAATGCCGAGACGGTGTCCGCTTTCCTTGGCTGCGCCGCCGGCAGACTGATCCGAATTGGGATTGGTGCCGATGGTGATGGAGAGCTTTTGCTCCTTCTTGTCGCGGATCACCGTAAGCTCAGCCTTGGTGCCGGGGCGAACTGAAGAAACGAGCATCGGAAGCGACACGGAGGACGTAATCTTCTTGCCGTTGAATTCCGTAATGACGTCGCCCGCCTTGAGTCCGGCCTTTTCTGCAGGGCTGCCCTTTTCGACCTTCGTCACCAGAGCGCCTTCAGGCGTCTTGAGTGCAAAGGAGTCGGCCAGTTCCTGAGTGATCTGCTGGATGTAGACGCCAACGTAGCCGCGGGTGACCCTGCCGTCCTTCACAAGCTGATCCTTGATCTGCATGGCAAGATCGATTGGAATGGCGAAGGAAAGGCCCATGAAGCCGCCCGAAGTCGAGAAGATCTGCGAGTTGATGCCGACCACTTCACCCGCCATATTGAAGAGCGGGCCGCCCGAATTGCCTGGATTGACGGCAACGTCGGTCTGAATAAAAGGAACGTATTGATCGGTAGGCAGATTGCGCGAAAGAGCGGAAACGATGCCGGCAGTCACTGTATTGTCGAGGCCAAAGGGGCTGCCGATGGCCGCCACCCATTCGCCGACCTTCAGCTTCTGCGAGTCGCCGATTTTCAGAACGGGAAGATTCTTGGCGTCAATTTTGACAATGGCGATGTCGGTCTGCTTATCGGTACCAAGTACTTTGCCGGTGAATTCGCGCTTGTCGGTGAGCCGAACGACAATGCGGTCAGCGCCTTCAACCACGTGCGCATTGGTCATGATGAGGCCGTCATCGGAAATGATGAAGCCTGAGCCGGTGCCGCGCTGCTCAGGAATTTCCTCCTCACCGCCGCCGAACGGCATGGGGAAGCCGAAGCGACGGAAAATGTCCGCATGACGTTCATCCATTCCGGGAATGCCGAAGGGCACAGAAACTGTACGGGCATTCTTGATAACGGAAATATTGACGACGCCGGGGCCGTTGTCTTCAACCAGCTTGACGAAATTGGGAAGCTGAGCAGCTGACTGGGTAGTCGGCTGTTCAGAATCTGCCGCGCTGGCAGAAAGCGGGGCGGCAAGGATCAGCGCTGCGCTGAGAGCAGCAGCAAGCGTGGTCTTAGTGAACGACTTCATGAAAAAGGCTCCTCTTAGCCTGATGCCGGGTGCATCGACCGGTTCTCTGTGTTTCTAATAGCAGAAACTCTACCTGAGGGAGTGAAATCCTTCAGAAACACTAGAGTAAAGCGTGTTTTGGCCAGGTTAAATTTGTAACAGAAGAGATGAGAGAGTCTCTTCAGCTGTGACTGGTAGGCGTCATGGCTGTGTGGGGAGATGAAGCGCCGAGTGGAGGGAACGAAAGTTTGAAGATGGTTCCGCGTCCATCCAGACCGTCCTCGATCGCTACGGTGCCGTGATGAATGTCGACAATGCGCTTCACGATGGCCAGGCCCAGGCCCGTACCGGACGTTTTGGTGCCGAGCGCTCGGTAGAAGCGGTCGAAAACGCGGCTGCGTTCTTCGGGGGCAATGCCCGGGCCGTTGTCGCAGACACGCAGTACAGAGAGGCCGTGTTCGGTGGAGGAAGTGATTTCAATGCGTCCGCCCTCGGGCGTATAGCGGATGGCGTTGTCCGTGAGGTTGGTTACCATCAGTCGAATAGCATCTTCCATGCCGTCGAGCATTGCCGGCCGGGCATCTTCCGTAATTTCAATGTGCTTCTGGGCAGCTATTGGCGCCATGTCGTCTCTCACGCTTTTGACAAGCTCAGCAAGATTGATGGTCGTCATTGGTTTTTTGGATGCATCCGGATCAAGCCGGGCAATTGTGAGAAGCTGCTGCACAAGGCGAGTTGCTCGATTAATGCCTTCGTTGAGACGCGAGAAGCATTTCTGCTGCGCTTCGGGCGTTTTTGCTCTCTGGGCGAGCTGCACCTGGAGCTTCAGCGCCGTGAGAGGCGTTCGTAATTCATGCGCGGCATCTGAGGCAAATCGCTGCTGGGCAGAGAGACTGTCTGCGAGGCGCCGCAGAAGATCATTGATGGCGTTTACAAGGCTCGCGAGCTCGGCGGGAAGCCCTTTAGTAGAAAGTGGTTCGAGCGAAGTCGGCGATCGACGCGCTACGGATCGTGCGGTTTTTTCGAGCGGCGCGAGGCCGCTGCCGACAACAATCCAGACGGCGATGGCGATGAAGGGCAAAAGCAGACAAAGCGGCTGAAGGATGCGGAAGGCTGCGGTGGCCGCGAGTGAGGTACGTACCTCAAGATCCTGTCCGGCAGTGATGACAAGAGGTCCGACGGCGACGGAATAAGTGCGCCAGGTTTTCCCTTCAACCTTGACAAGTCCGAACCCGGGGCCTTCCGGCAGAGGCATGGCAGGCGCCCCTTCCCGCTGCCAGAGACTGTTGTGAGCCGAATCGTAGACTTGAACGATTACGCGATAGCTCGGTGCATCGCCAATGATGGTAAGGTGCTCGGGCTCCTTGGTCGGCATGCTGTGCCGCACGGAGTCGCCGAGCGACTCCGCGGTTTCGCGCAGGTGAGTGTCCAGGAATTCATTGAACTCCGCCTGCGCGGAAAAAAAGGTAGCGGTGGCTGTCGTGAATCCGGCAGCAAGAAGCGCTAAAAGAAGCGTAAAAAGGAGCTTCCTGCGAATAGAGGTCATGCTTGGCCTTTTATGTGTCAGGCGATCAGGTTTCAAGCAAATAGCCTACGCCGCGGACAGTTTTAATGGCGCTGTCCGAGAGCTTCTTGCGCAGATGGTGGATGTGCACTTCAATAGCGTTTGATCCGACCGTATTGTCCCAGTTGTAGAGTTTTTCCTCGAGCTGTGAACGACTCCAGACAACGCCCTGCCGTTCGGCAAGTGCAAAGAGAAGCGCATATTCCTTCGACGAAAGAATGACGGGTTCCCCACGGTATGTCACCTCGCGAGTGTGCGGCGAGATCCGGAGTTCGCCTCGCTCAAGGATCGGATCAGCACGGCCTGCGGAACGCCTCAGCAGTGCGCGGATGCGCGCTGAAAGCTCATCGAGGTCGTAGGGCTTGACAAGATAGTCGTCAGCGCCTGTATCAAGGCCGAGGATGCGGTCGTCGACTGTGTCTCGGGCAGTCGTGACGAGAACGGGCGTCGCGTTGCGCTTGGCGCGCATTTCCTTGAGAACCTGCAGACCATCCTTGCCGGGAAGACCGAGGTCAAGTATGACGAGTGAAAAGGTTGTCGTATTGAGTGCTAAAAGGGCGGAGTTGCCGTCACGGACCCAGTCAACGGCATGGCCTTCGCATTCGAGGCCGGCGACGACGCTTTCGCCGATCATGTCGTCATCTTCAACGAGGAGAATTCTCATGTAAACGGTATCTCAGAATCAGGCGTTCAAGCACTATGCGCCACGTTTCGGAAACGAGAAGCGCAAGTACAATGAGGCCGGTAAGTATGGGATAGGCGGATTCGCGGCCCCAGCCGCCGAAATATGCGGCAAGTCCGAAATAGGCAAGCAAGACGCCTACAAGGGCCCCGAAGCAGGAGCCTGCGGCAAGTGCTCCGAAAAAATGAAGACTTGGAACGCAGTCGACGGCGGCTCGGCGCGCTAGGTCCACCCGAAAGAGGTGAATCGATTGTAACGCGATGCATGAAAACAGCGAAAAGTGTCCAGCGGGCATTTTTTGCATTTCAGCATTTTTGCGGCGAAGAATTTCATAGATGCCGGCGTCTCGCAGAAAGCCGCCTGCCGCGGCGCAAATACCAAGAAGTTCCGGACTCGATGCAAACACCCAGGCAAAACCGCCCGCGAGAAGTGCGCCCCATCCGGGAGACAGCAGAGCAGCGGCAAAAACTGCAGCTGAAGACCAGTCTGAGAGTGCATCTAACATAATATTGAGACTTTGGGAAAGAGCTTTCCGCAGATCAAAAAGGAAGAAGAAGCATGCCAGAGAAACGCTATGCCCGTCGCGATCCGAACGAGATAGTGGATATTGAACACCGTGATCGGTTCGAAGACTATGTTGAGCCGGCATCTGGGACGATCACTGTTGCGCACATTGTCTATGGTCTCCATAGCATTTCCATATTGATGGGTCTCCTCTCGGCAGGACTATCCATTGCCGGAGCTTTTGTTTTTTCCGGCCCATCCATACTCGCCGTGATCATCAACTACATCTTCCGCTCCGATGCCCGCGGGACTTTTGTGGATTCGCACTTCTCCTGGCAGATCCGCACGTTTTGGTACGCGCTCCTCTGGATGATTCTCCTCTACATTATTTCAATGCCGCTTGCCTTCATCGGCATCGGATTCTTCACGCTGATCGGCGGTCTGCTCGTGCTCGGCATTTGGGTGTCGTACCGTATTCTTTACGGCTGGAAGGGGGGCTTGCTGGTCGCGGCGGGAGGCCGCGAC